>Ga0209064_1000193_pt1 | contig 144199 bp, 134 predicted proteins | sample Inofromicrocosms_FD_187498 | JGI IMG/M metagenome (GOLD analysis project Ga0209064, IMG submission 187498) | Mouse cecum microbial communities from Vienna, Austria - Inoculum for glucosamine and mucus D2O microcosms (SPAdes) (version 2) | ecosystem: Host-associated > Mammals > Digestive system...
TTAAACTTAAGTGCCCGCTCTTATCGGTTCGTCGATAAATTTTTAAAGAACTTGCGTCGCTGATTTCGTGTTCGTCATCAACAACGAGGTGCGAACTATAAATACCTTTTTTGAGCTTGTCAAACCTCTTGATGAAAATTTTTCTACGAATTCATCGTAAAATATTAGTTTTTACTTTAATTTCAACTAGTTAAGTAAAATGTAAAAAATTTTGTATTTTCACCACACTTAGAAATTTTTGGCATTTATCAATTTTTTTATTTCGTGTTTTGACCTTATTTGATTTTTCTTTTGAAACAGACGGAGTTGGAATATAGATGCACGCTTCTCTTTTTAGGACGGCATTCTCAACCTGTCGCAGATTCTCCTAGGTACAATCATCACAACTGTTAGAATCGTTTCTATGCAGATTTATTAAGAATCCTAAATGTCAGAATCCATGGACCGAGTCACCGGACTTTTACTTGCTGGAGGGCAAGCAAAAAGAATGGGCTCTATTAACAAAGGTGCTGTCCAATTAAATGACCGCCCCTTTGCCGAGCTTGTCATTGGGAACCTATCCAAGCAAGTTGACGATATCGTTATCAGCGCTAATGAGTATGCTTCTTACTTCAAACCGTTCGGGTTTGAAGTCATAAAAGACAAAAGAGAGGGATTTCTAGGACCGCTGGCAGGAATTGAATCGGCGTTTATTGAAATTCCGGACATCCAATGGTTGTTCTGCGCGACTGTCGATACTCCCTTCTTCCCGGGCGATTTAGTTTCTGTGCTTCTTAAAAAGACTAAGAATAACAACAGACTCTGTGTAATGCCCGTCCACAACGGCCGAAGGTATCCTCTGCATTCTCTGATTCATGCCTCACTTCTTCCTTCTTTATCTACTTTTCTAGATTCCGGGGAAAGAGCGGTTGGTTATTGGCTAAAAAAATGCGGAGTTCTGGAAGTCGAGGTAGAAGCACCATTTCCCGCTTTCGAAAACATTAATACATTGGAAGAACTTTCACTTCTAAAAAGGAATACCAAATGAGTTCAAATTCATCTTCCAAAAGCTTTGAGGAAACTTTGGAATTCCTCAAGACATACGTTGAACCAGTAAAAGACACACGACTTGTGCCTTTGTCTGAATCCTTATCGTATTTTTTAGCAGAAGATATTATCTGCCCTATCAACATACCGGCTTTTGATAATTCCGCCATGGACGGATGGGCTTTCTCTTCGAAAGACATTCTTCCGGAAGGCTTTACTTTAAAAGAAGTTGGAAGTTCTTTTGCCGGTCATCCCTTCTTAGGTGAATTAAAAACCGGAGAGTGTGTACGTATTATGACCGGAGGTAAAGTTCCTGAAGGGGCTGATACGGTCGTGATGCAAGAACAAGTTACGGCTCATGCAAAAGAGATCGCCTTTCCTAGTGGCGTAAAGAAAGGTCAGAATGTTCGCAAAAAAGCAGAAGAATTTGCCAAGGGTGCTGTGTGTATGGAGAAAGGCACACGTATCATGCCTCCGCACATCAACTTCTTGGCAACTTTAGGCATACCTGAAGTGTTGGTATTCCGTAAGGTCAGAGTCGCCTTCTTCTCAACGGGAGATGAACTGCAATCCCTAGGTTCTCCCTTAAAAGACGGCCATATTTACGATTCCAATCGTTATGCCATTCGAGCTCTCTTAGAGAGTGCAGGATTCGAAACTAAAGATCTTGGAATTGTCAAAGACAATCCTGAGTCTTTAAAAGAAACTTTTCAAAAGGCGGCCGATTGTGCAGATGCCGTCATCACTTCCGGAGGCGTCTCCGTCGGTAAAGCCGACTTTACCCGCACTGTCGTGGAAGAGCTCGGCGAACTTGTCCAATGGCAGTGCAGAATTAAGCCCGGACGCCCTTTGGCGATCGGAAAAATTGGAGAAAGTTACTTCTTCGGACTACCGGGCAATCCCACAGCTACTCAAATCACTTTCTTAGTTATTGTGAAACAGGCTCTTCAGCTTCTTGCTAACGCCAAGGATGTTTCTATGCAATATGCGGAAGCTGAGGCAACGGAAAAAATGAAGAAAAGAGAAGGCCATACGGAATTCTTGAGAGGAATCCTATATACAGAAAATGGAAAAGCAAAGGTTCGCTCAGCGGGAAGCCAGAAGACCGGTGCTTCGGCTTCCATGATCACTGCTAATTGCTTGATTTATCTTCCCGAGGACCATGGTCCTGTCCAGCCTGGCGAAACCCTCCTCGTAGTTCCATTCCAGGGTGTTTATCAATAGATTTCCAGCTGCTTTGTCCTTTAAACTGGCGATCTCTGCGAGCTTTGTATAAACGTCTGAATTTAGAAGCCGGAAGTTTTTTGACTTTCGGTTTCTTTTCATACTGAAACTTATTAGCTGTTTCTCTGAGATCGGCCTCGGCCGGCACGATTACATTTCCGGCTAAGTCGATAATTCCTCTCAGACCAATCCCTCGCGCAACAAATCCGTTGATGACACCGTAATTCTTACTTTCATGCTGATGAGCATGAAAGAAATATTTAACCCCTAACTGATCTGCCAATATGTCAAGACATTCAAAACCTTTAGCATGAATAGAAGGAGCTTCATGAGTGACTAGCACATCGGCCTTACACTCTTTTAGCTTGTCATACACGGAACTGAAAATAGTTGAGCGATGGCGCCTCGGCAAACCTCCACGCCAAGTAGTAGCTTTTCCAAGCTTTTTGATAAATACGCCGGGAGAACTGTAACATGGAGATGCAGGAGGCATCCAAATTTGGCCCCTGAATACACCGCCTAGGCCGGCGACTTTAACCCCGCAAACGTCAAGCACCTTTCCATGAAGGTTGTTTGTTGCAAATTTTGAGCGCCAGATGCGGTCATAAATTAAATCTGAATCGGTATCGTGGTTCCCAGGAATCCAGAAAACCTTCGTCTCTCCGATATCTTTGAATATCTCATCCAAACTCCTATCAGGAGTGAGGTCACCTAGAATTATGATGGCATTCGGATGAAATTCATCAATAGCTTTAAGAATGTGGTCGAACTCCCCGTGGGGGTCACCGCACAAAAAAATCTTTTCTAACTTTTTGAGTTCTTTCGCTTCCGGCTGAGAACTCCCGCAAACCTGCGCCCGGCCCTTCTTCCGGCCGAAATATGAACGCCTATATCTCATGTCTAACAAACAGGCTCTTTTATTATTTATTTTGAAGCCTGCACCTAAATTTTTCGTTAGACAGAGAATAACACTATTTCATAAGATCTTCTTGCCGTTCAAGAGGGACAACCACCTTTTCGTACCTACTCCAGTCTTACAACGTCGGCACCTTTAGGAATTTCGAAACTAAAAAATTTAGAACCGGGAGAAACGTCAGTTACAACATTTTTTAGTGTGAGCTTGGAAGTTTCTCCGAGGGAACCTACAAACTCCATTTTGACCGGAAGGTCACCTTTAAAGCCCATCGTAATCTTAGAAAAGTTAAGATTCCCGGCTATGGGAACGAGTTCAATCCAATTTAAATTATCCCCGCCTTCAATGTCCTTAACCTTCCAGTACTTCTTAATATTGGAATCGCCGAACAGAATTGCGGCGGGACTTTGTGGGATAGTCTCCTTCGCAGATCTGACCGTCACTTGGTTTAAATCTTTATCCCAAACCCATATAGTCTTTCCGTTGCAAATCATCTCTTGAGGAAACGGGACAGTGTACTGCCATAAAAATTTTCCGGGTCTCGAGAAGACAAACTTACCGGAAGACTGGTCAATTTGCTTTCCGCCTTTATCGACCACCGTTTGGTCAAATTCTCCTTGGGCATTTTTGACATTCTTTGAGAAATTCTCCAATAGCTCAATCCCCTCGGCTCCCAAGGCATATGTACTGATGAAAAAGGACATTAAAAGAGGAAAACAGAATTTTTTCAAATTAATCTCCGACGAAAATATTGGACTTGAGAAATCTCTTTACTTAACACACTAATGATTTTCACTAATTTTAACTTTGTTTTTTTAGTTAAGGGAAATCACTGAGTCTAAAAAAATTTAAAAACAGTAAAAAATTTTTAACCAAAAACAAGTAATTACCTCTTTTAGGTTAAAGGCATTTCAGTTTTTTGGGGGTAAGCTTTTTCCCTTACTCGTTTTTTTGATTATGGAAGTTCTCTATTCACAAAATAAAAGGGGGGTCCTAAAATTAGCTCGAGTGTTAAAGAAGTGTTTGATTTGTTAGCTTTTGTGAAATTTTCTAGCCCGGTCTTTAATCCGAGTTGGCATTTTTCTCTAGGCTTCCCTGTACGTCCCTCCATTCACGAAGGCAGCAAACACCTCCTGCTGCGTTCCGGTACAGAGAAGCCAACCTCCTTTCTTCTTCAGTGTTCTAGATAAAGAAAAACTCCTTACTGGAAGGAGTCTCTCGTGGTTAGGATTTATTAGTTTTCTGTTGTGTGAGCTAGTAAACCGCGTTGAGCAGCCCAGCTCCATGGCGTATCAAGCCAGGAATGAATATCGTCTAGATCCTCAGGTCCGATTAAACCCATCTGTACGGCCTTGTTGACGATAAATTCAAACGAAAGCATTTGATGGGCCTTTACATGGTTCTTAGAGAAAAGACGAGTGGTTTCCGGCATATCGAAGTTAGTAATTGCAAAGCAGTCAGTTACCTCTGCCCCGACTTCTCTTAGGACCTTTACGGCATCAAGTAAAGAGATACCGGTAGATAAATGGTCCTCAATAATCAATACTTTTTGGCCTTTTACATCCACCCCGTCAATACGGCTCTTGTTTCCATAAGTTTTTGCTTGTTGTCTTACAGTAACGAACGGAACATTCAGACGATAGGCTAAAGCAGCACCGTGCGCAGTTCCCGCGCCTTCTACGCCAGCAATCACGTCAAAATTCAGCTGGAGTTCGATAATTCTCGAAGCCATAGTTTCAATGACGTCTCTCCAAGCTTCCGGAAAAGAAGACAAAATTCTGTTATCCACATAGATCGGAGTAATCAAACCTGACTTCAGACGCATAGGAGAGTTTTTCAGAAATACGATGGCATTATTTACCAAAAGATGTTCTGCAATAATGTCTTGAGCAATAAATGATGTTGCCATTCTCTTTCCTTAAATATGTACTGTGAAGTCAGTGTTCTGAAGAGGAGGAAGACCGAGAACCTTTCTGCCATTAATTGTGGCGATCTTTGCCAATTCTTCCATTTCGTCAAATCTGCAGCCGGTGGCCAATGTGGTGAGTTCGTGCCACATATCACCGTTATTCCACGGCACCATGGCATCGCAGACGTTATCCGTTCCTAAAGCAACTGTAATTCCAGCTGGAACAAGCTCATCTACAGGAGTCATGGAGTTATGAACCGGACCAATTGCCTCAGAACGCGGAGTATCAATCCAAGCAGTTGGACAAGCAATCATCATGACATCAGCTTGCTTCATGAGTTCATAAAGACGATGTCTGTACTTCTTAGAGTGAGCTGCAATAGAAATACCATGAATAGCTACTACTTTACCTTGCATTCCATGCTCAATAGTCTTCATGCAAAGTTCTTCAGTTTCGTACTCCAAAGACTCATTGAACTGGTCCACGTGAACATGAACCATCTTATTTAATCTCTTAGCCGTACTTAGAATGATATCGAAAGCTTCGGAACCTTTACCATAGTCTTTCTCGTCTCTCTTCGGTAGAGCACCGATGATATCAACCATTTCGGCACCGATATCAAACCATTCTTTAGCTTCCGGATGAATGACACCCTTCAAAGTTTGGTTGGCAAACTTAACTTCCAGCTGATCTTTATAGTGCTCCCGGGCTCTGATACCTGCTTTGATTGCTCTGTCTTTACTCTGAGGATCGATATCCACGAAGGTTCCCAAAGCAGTAACTCCCTGAGAAATCATGAGCTCAAATAACTGAGAAAATCTTCTGTAAAAATCTTCTTCCGTTGATTCAGCCTTTAACTTATCTAAGGCATCCCACTTTTGCTGTAAAGTGCAGGTCTTACGCATGTGTAAAACATCAGGACTGAGAGTAAATGAACGATCTGCATGCGCGTGCGTATTAACCCAGCCTCCGTTTCGTTTGATAACGGGCTCAATCATCGAGCGGATGGTAAGAGGTGTTTCTAAATTCATGTTGATAAAGCTCTCCGCATGTAAAAAAAAACGGCTTCAAAGCCGTTTTTAAGAAATAGTAAACCTAGGTGCAATCGCGCCTTGTCGAATTTTTGTACCGAACTAATTAGTTTTATTCTTGTGCAGTTAAGTTTCATAGGCGTAAGGATATCAAAACTAGAGACTTTCGTTTTGTGTTTTTTTAAAGGACTTTCCCCGAAATGTAAATCTTGGAAAATTAGTTAATTGAGCTATTTGTTGTAGAAAGCTCTGAATGCTTCTGAGAGTGATGCTTGTCGGTGGCATCATAGAGATAAGCTAAAAGTTCCACCCCTTCGTCTGTCAACCGATGCTCGCGATCCAATTCTTCGAGAATATCTAACAAAACTTCAGCTTGATGAGGAGAAAGCTTGATTTCGTTGTCGGCAGAATGAATATAGGAGTAACTGGACTGAAGATCTTCCAAACCGAAAATTAACTTTTCGTATTTTTCATTGAGTTGGACATACTCCTGAGCGGTAAAACCAATCAAATTGCAGAGTTCCCCATATTCCTTAAGAGACAAGAGCTCCCTAGTCTTCTCTGGAGGATACCTTTTGTTGATACCGTCGAGAATTTGCTTGGTCTGCGCTCTCCATTGGCGCAACCGGTCAATGACTTGACTTATCTCTTCCAGGTACATCCCCAGATCTGAAAACCTAGCCTCTGCCGGGTGACTAATTTGACCTGTTACCCGAGAGGCAGATTGGTGGATCGCTTCTATCTTCCGCTCATTTTTGCTTAAAAATTGCTGGAAGGATAGAGAGTATTCGCCCCTCTCTGTCATAACATCCCTCCATCCTGTTATAGTTAATCATACAAGCATTTAAAGTTTCCGTCAGGGTTTTTCTTAGCCATTTCGCGCTTTTCAGCGATAAAAAATCTCTTTTTTCTTCACCCTTTTCGGAATTGCCTACCTGTCGACATTTAACGGCGTTTTTTAATTTGCGTACTAAATTCATCCAATACTCACTTTGGGCAATATTTTTCAAATCTACCGAGGTCTTTTGCTATGTATTAGGGAAATCCATAATTTAATTTAAGAAGGAAACCATTTAATGAACAACGCGCCGAACCAAGTTCCACGTTTTTCAAATATTGAAGCATCAAGAATATTAGCGATGTTTCTTATCGTTGCTCATCACTTTGCCGTACATGGAGGAGTGCCGATCTGGAAAGGAGATTTTCCAATGAGCGGAAACTACTATTTCACTCAGTTATTTTCTACCGGCGGCAAAATCGGTGTCGACTTATTTGTTCTTATCACCGGATATTTCATCTGCAATAAGATAAGCAAGCTAAGTTCTTTGGTTTATCTCTGGATTTCTACTTTCTTTTATGTATTTCTCTTCTATTTAGTTTTTACCGTCGTGGGAATCAAAGAATTTACTTGGTCGGGGCTAATCAGTTGTTTCTTTCCAATAAGAAATGATTTCTATTGGTTTATTTCTGCCTATTTTGTATTGATTCTTGCTTCCCCCTTCCTGACCCTTACCATTCGCTCCTTGGGAGGAAAGAAACTTCTGGCTCTAATATTAGTTTTTGGACTAATTTGGTCCGTGATTCCTACAATTACCACAAGAACAGAGTATTACGGTTCTTCCCTTCTTTGGTTTATTTATCTCTTCTTCGTCGGTGCTTATCTGAGAACAAAATTAGAGAGGTATCGGTTCTCTACACTAAAAGCCGTTCTCCTGGCGACGGTTCCTTGGCTCTGTGTTGCCGGGTTAATCTGGATCGCGGATATGAGTAACCGAAGTTCATGGAACATTGGATTTGTTGATTGGTTTACCTTTGCCAATATGACGAGCATTTTTACTCTGCTCTCCTCACTGGGACTTTTTATTCTCTTTAAACAATGGCGTCTCGGGTATTTTCCATGGATAAACAAGGTTGCCGCAGCCATGCTCGGCGTCTATCTTATACATGAGAATCCGACCCTCTATCCGTGGCTTTGGAAGACTGTGTTTAATATCAATGAGCATTTAAATGAACCCTATTTCATTCCTTATGCTTTGGGGGTTACGACTGTAGTCTTTACTATTTGTACTCTTATAGAAATGGGAAGAGAACACTATATGAGGAAGTGGTTCAAGCGAGTCCTTATGCCGAAGCTTGCTCCGATAGACTCAAAAATTCAGAGATTCTTTGACAGTCCAAATTAGAAATTTGTAATTAGTTCTGTTTTGAGCAAAAATCAATAAGTAAATCCCCTTACTTAGGGTACTATAGGCGTGAAGGAGGTGATTTATGAAGAAAGTTTTAAAAGCGTTACTTCAAGCCTACTTGATGTACCAAGTCAAAGCTCGAACCACAAACAGATTTAGCAGAAGTTTTTTCCGCAAATAAACTCATTAGATTCCGGTTTATTTCCGTGAGGGGACTTCTACAAGTTCCATGTCGTGATTAATTCGATTAATTCGGCGGTTGAGATGAGGTGTCCTTTTTCTATTCTGATACTCTTTGGGGTTGATGAGAATGGAGGCCAGCCAGACACTTTCAGATTTGTTCAGTCTTGAAGCATTTTTATGAAAGTAGTAGCGTGAGGCGGCCTCCACCCCAAAAATTCCGTCTCCAAACTCAGCAATATTTAAATAAGTCTCAAGAATTCTATTTTTACTCCAGAGCAATTCCATCATTTGCGCAAGAAATATTTCTTCCGCTTTTCTTAAGTAACTTCTCTCGTGACTGAGAAATAGATTTTTAACCGTTTGCTGAGTCAGGGTAGAACCCCCGGGTGCTCTTCTATCCTTCAGAATGTTGGCAATAAAAGCCTCCCGAACGGCTTCCCACTGTACGCCCGAGTGCTCCATGAATTTGGCATCCTCGGCTGCAACCACTGCTCTTATCAAATAAGGAGAGATTTGGGAGAAGTCGACCCACTGATATTGAATTTTTCTCAAAGAGGCCTCATTCATTCGAATTTCTTCCTGCCTCATATACGGCGTAGAAGAAGGCTCGAAAAAACCAAACCAGATAATCCTGAGGATGTAGTGAATTTGAAAAATGAGGAAAAGAACCAGAAAACCCAGCACTACTCTCTTTATCCATTTAGCAAAAGTACCAGTTTTGTTTCTTATCTTCACCATGGAAAAACTATTAGAGTAATATTCGCTTCCGAATCAAGACTGCGCGTGCATTTTAATAACGGTTCAAATCATGGATTTTAGTTTATCTCAGTTCTCCAATACATTTTTGTATGTTTATTCTTCTCTGATTACGGTGATCAACCCAATTGGCGGGGGTCTGTTTTTTTTATCCATGACGATGTCAGCCACTAGAGAGATCCGCGGAAAACTTGCTGCAAGAATCGCAGTCTACTGCTTCTTTATGACGGTTGTTTCACTATGGATCGGATCCTTTATCCTGAGTTTTTTTGGAATTTCTCTCGGCGTTTTAAGAGTCGGCGGCGGATTAGTTCTTTTTGGCGCCGGCTGGGCAATGCTTAATGCCCCGACTGCCGAAGACGCTCCAGTAGATCCTGCCAAGAAAATTTCTACCAGCGAACTGATGGCTAAGGCATTTTATCCCTTGACTTTACCTCTGACGATTGGGCCGGGAGCCATCTCAGTAGCCACCGCTATCGGTACTTCAACGGAAATTAACCTAACTAACATTCTTGCCGTTAATTTAGCCGCATTAGCAACTACTCTTACTATCTTTGTTTGCTTTAAATACTCAGACCGCATTACTGCTCGTCTTGGAGCAACCGGATCGGATGCCATTCAAAGAATTTTCTCGTTTATTCTTCTTTGCCTTGGAGTCCAAATTTTGTGGACGGGCGTATCTGACTTAGTGACGAAACTGGTAGTAAGTCTTCCTCATTGAAGAACGACAAGTCAATCTTCAAACCTGATTGGACCTCCTCTTGATGTGAGGTCCAATTACTTTAGAGGTAAGGACGTTATACATTCTGCTTCCGGAGCGCATTTGAAAGACGGAGGTCAATTAAAGATAAACTGGACCAGACTCATTGCGCATAGATTTGATTATTAAGATTGGAAAAGTCAAAGAATACGTAACCGAAAACGAAAAGTTATTTTTTTTGTTTTTTGCCAGAAACTTTAGAATAGAGACTTACGATCGCCAAAACCAAAACTCCGAGAATGATTAGCAAATCGCTGTAAGCTGACATTTCTTGTAATAGCTGTTCCATATTCACCTCCACAAATGGCATAGAAAACAGATAAGGAATTTCGCCTTGGTTTCTAATTCAGCGCATGAGCCTCCAACCTCTGCACTGATACCTCTACGAACTGTTTCTTTGCCTTTACTGAACACGATTCATTATAGACATCGGATATATTTTAATAAGTGGGTAAGGGGCTAAATCCTTTTGAATTTCATGTAAATACTATTAGGACCCTCCCTGTGATCTGTTTGTCTGATACTGTCTATTTGGGATTTTTTCCTTAAAAGATAAGCCCACTAATATTTAGCAACCTATACAAAAAACAAGAAAATTAGAGTTTCTCGAACCTTTGCATTCACTCTATTTTCTCCTTGTTTCCCATTATGTTACATACCTTACTTTTATTAGCCATTTAAAAGTTATTTGTAATAATCAACAAGTTAATGTTCAACACGGTTTCATTGATATTTTTTCATCAGCAAGATTTTCCGTTTAATAACTTTTAGAAATACTTTTACCTCGTACCGAACGTAAAGTATGGGGTCAATAGGATGAAAAATAAGCTTAAAAAAATTACTTAAGTCCTCGGCAGTATTGGAAAAGCGCTCCGAAGAGCGCTTTTTACTTGTTCATTACTGAGTCTTACTTCTTGTCAGCTTTTTCTTCAGGCTTCAGCTTAATTGGAACAAAAGTTCTTTGACCTTGTCTGTCAACCAAGACAGGAAGCGAGTCTTGTGCCTTAGCTACTGTCTCTTTAAGTTCATCGAAAGTCTTCACGGTCTTGCCTCCAACTTTGATGAGAATGTCTCCGGCTTTAAGGCCAGCTTCTTCAGCCGGGCTGTCAGGAGTCACTTCAACAATGACAAGACCATTTTCAAACTTCTTTTTCTCTTCATCATTTAACGGACGAACAGAGACCCCGAGTTTTGCTTTTTTCTGAACGCTGGCTTTGACTTCAGGCGCACTCTTCATTTCTTCGACAGTGATTGTCACTACGACTTCTTTACCATCTCGAATAACTTTCATCTTGGAAGAGGTGCCGGGTTTTGTCTTTGCAACAGCCCTGGATAGATCGCGAGGTTCAGACACAGGGGCGCCAGCATATTCAATAACAATATCGCCTTCCTGCAGTCCAGCCTTCGCAGCCGGACCTTCCTTCTGGACTTCAGCAATAAGAGCTCCTTCAGCCTTCTTAAGGTTGAAACTCTTCGCTAGTTCCGGAGACATACCTTGGATAAGAACTCCAATTCTGCCGCGGGAAACTTTACCGTCTTTAAGAAGCTGATCCTTAACTTCAAGAGCCAAATCAATAGGAATTGCAAAAGACAAGCCCATGAAACCGCCTGAAGTAGAGAAGATCTGAGAATTAATACCGATAACTTCTCCTGCCATGTTGAACAGTGGACCACCGGAATTGCCAGGGTTCACAGCCGCATCGGTCTGAATGAAAGGAACGAACTGGTCGTCCGGAAGGTCTCGGCTCTTAGCAGAAACAATACCGCTCGTCACAGTGTTTTCGAGTCCGAATGGAGCACCGATGGCAGCAACCCATTCTCCGACTTTAACCTTGCTGGACTTGCCGAGTTTGACCGTCGGAAGATCGGTAGCTTCGACTTTAACAACGGCGATATCAGTTTTTTCATCTGAACCAAGAACCTTGGCCTTGAATTCCCGTTTGTCAGTCAAGTGAACGGTAATGTCAGTTGCATCACGAACAACGTGATGGTTTGTAAGAATCAAACCATCAGAACTGATAATGAAGCCGGAACCTTGTCCTTTTCTTTTAGGAGCCTTTCCGCCCGGAGCTTTCGGCATTTGGCCGAACGGGAGTGGGAAGCCAAAACGTCTCAACTGATCGAGTTGATCTTTTGGAATTCCGTCCAATGAAGGATGCGGTCTCTTTGACATTGTTTTGGTAACGTCAATGCTGACGACTGCCTTACCATTTTCCTCGACCAATTTTGTGAAATCAGGAAGCTGCTGTACAGAGGACTGAGCATGAACTGCAGGGACTGGAGAAAGTGCATTGTTCTGGGAAAAGAAAAACCCGGAAGCGGCTGTCAGAGCGACTGCAGCGGCTAACACTTTCTTGTTCAATATCTTTTGAATCATTAGTTCTCCAAGTGTTAAGGGAAGAATTTCATTTTGAGAATATTTCAGTTCCTGATTAATGTCTCCTTAACGAGAGGTTTTGTTAGCAAACACTCGTAAAACAGGTAAAAAGACATTTCTTTGTATACAAATTGATAAACAATCCATTTGTCGATTTTAAAAATCCTCTTTAGAACGCCTCACGCCCATTGGCACTCTTGTTCCAAGGATTCCAATCAAAAGAATATTTGACCTTTTTATTTTTTACCTATACAATTCGTGCTTCACTCAAACAGACGAGTGAAGTTGTGCGGAAGAATGGCTGAGAGGCTGAAGGCACGCCCCTGCTAAGGGCGCAGACTGGCTATAACCGGTCTCGAGGGTTCGAATCCCTCTTCTTCCGCCAATTTTCTTCTATAAAATCAATAAGTTATAAACAATTTTCTCTAAAATTCTAATAGTTTCACACCGATTTTGGCATTTCTTTCGGCTTTCTCGATACGAAATCATTCAGAAACTTTTTAGTTTGTCCAATCCAAATTCAATTCTCTTTACGGTCTTGTTCTCTTTACGGTCTTGATTAACGAAAAAACGAGATGCCTTTTGAATTGGAAGGACATCTCGTGCTTATCAATGTTCAATCGCTGAACAGAATCTTATTTGCAAATCATGATCCGAAGTACCTGTTTATCTGTTTCCATCATAGATTCTTTGCCGATAGCGGTTAAATTTCTAATCGTTTCATCAATATCGTCGCTTACTATGCCTTCCAGCTTAGTCACGCAATGTTCATTCATCGCGAGAAGCGCGGACATCATCGCAGTAGAGACACCGGATGAAATCTTCAGAGAACAAGCAGGTTTCGCACCGTCACACAACATTCCGGCCAAGTTAGCAATCATATTCTTAATTGCTGCGCACACCTCCTCATATTTGCCTCCCATCAGCCAAGTGATTCCGGAGGAAGCTCCGGTAGAAGCTACCACGCAGCCGCATAAGGCTGAAAGGCGACCAAGATTCTGTTTGATGTAAATACTGGTCAAATGACTTAAGGTCAGCGCTCTAATCAATTGTTCATCGGATGCATCGCAATCTTCAGCATAAGCAACTACCGGCATGGTTGCGGTGATGCCCTGATTTCCGCTTCCGGAATTGGACATCACGGCAATTGCTGCTCCGCCCATACGCGCATCACAAGCTGCAGAGGTATAAGAAATCATATGAGCTACGGTAGTGTCTCCAAAATACCTCGCCCCTCTATTTTTAATCATCGCCCCTAACGAGTGCCCATAATCATGCGCTAAGGCCAACTCAGCCGCCTTCTTATTCATATCTCTAGCTTTGAGAATAAAAGAGATCTCTTCAATGGGAGACTCAGTGGCAAACTCATAAACTGTCTTCATGTCGAGCTGAACTTCTTCAGCTTCAGCTTCGTCTTCTTCAGCGTCGGCATTGTTCCATCCCTCCTCCTCATAGAGTCTTTCTCCATTTTTTTCTAGAAAGACAAAGTGTGTATGGTTTCTTGAAATAACTGCACGTGCTGTTTGAGTTCCATGAGAAACCACGGTGTCGATAAAAAGATTAGAAGGAACCTCTTCATCGTGGATGATTTCGATGCAATCTTTATCCAGGAAAACTTTTGCCTTTTCTACGGCTTCTTCATTTACCTCTTGGAGAACTTCAAGACCCAAATCTGACTTTCCGATCAAAGCGCCCAGAGCCACAGCGATAGGCAGACCAATCATTCCCGTACCCGGAATTCCGACGCCCATTGCGTTTTTGATAATGTTTCCGCTCAAGGATAGCCGGATTTTTTCGGGCATCTCTCCGAGCAACTCCCGGGCCTTTGCAACGCATAACGCAACGGCAACTGGTTCCGTGCATCCCAAGGCCGGGACAACTTCTCGATTGATAAGAGAAATAATTTGATCACGTTTTGTCTTGTTGAGCATATTGATCTCTGAATACTAGAAACCTTTTGAGTTTCCGTTTCTTCCTTTGATGAATTAAAAGTTAAAATTTACCTTTTTCTACTGATTTCTGTAAGGGGTAATACAGCAGAAACAAAAACCTCTAACAAAAATAAGGATATACCCTAGGTATAAGCGTTTTCCGTTTCGAAATTTTTATTACTTTTTGCTGATTTTCATGAGAAAAAGCCGGAGTTTCCATACCAAAAGCAAGAAATCCTCTAATACAATTTGGTTGCCTTTAATGGTTTGTTCGCCATCTTGACTTACTTTTTCTTCTCTTGCTTTACGCAGTGATATTTGATGACGGCAGAGGCTCTCTGTGTATCGTAATTAAATACCCGGTTTTTATAACTTATAGAAAATACCTCCGGGACATAGTCGGGCCCAATAGTTTTGCACTGAGCGTCCGCCTGCATTTCAAGCCCTTGAACGACAACCGAGCCTTTCATTGTGAAATCAAAATAACCTGAAATTTCGTATGTATTAGGTCCGAGTTGGTCCGTCGACCAGCTGCAGCCGGCTAGGATAAAAGCTAAAGAAATAGACAACCCTGCAATCTTTTTCACTTTTCTTCTCCGCAACTAATTTTGCTCAGTCTATGTGAAGTCTCGTTACTCTTTTTTTCTTTTGACTCAATGCTGGCAATTTACAATCCACCTCCGATTTAACCCTAAGTTTGTAGCTTTATCCGTATTTGCTACTTCCTTCCGAGTTTCCAGGGCTTTCAACTATTAGACTAGGGAAGATCTGAACAGAATTCTTAAATTTAAGGAAAACAAATGCTGAAAAGAACCTTACTTGCACTTCCGCTTGTTGCATTGCTCAGCTCTAGCCTTCTGGCTGGCTGCGATGATAAAAAAGAAACTGCTGCTAAGCCTCAGGAAAAAATCCTTCGTGTCGGAACGAACCCAACATTCGCTCCGTTCGAATTCCAAGGAAAAGATGCTGAGCTTACCGGTTTCGATATGGATCTCATCAGAGCTATCGGCAAGCAGATGGGTTACAAAGTTGAATTGCACAACCTGGCATTTGACGGCCTGATCCCGGCTATTGCAACAGGCAATATCGATATGGCCATCGCAGGTATGACAATCAATGAAGATAGAAAGAAACAGGTTAACTTCTCTGTTCCTTACTACACTTCCGGCCTCATTATTTTGGTTAATCCCGACAATAATGAAGTCAAATCTTTGGATGATTTGAAAGGTAAAAGAATCGGCGTTCAATTGGGAACCACAGGTGCGTTCAAAGCGGCCACGGTTCCTGATGCAAAAGTCGTGACATTCAACAATTCTGATGAACAATTCTTGGAATTGTCTAACAAGGGTGTTGATGCCTGTATTAATGACCATCCGGTGGTTGCTTACTACCTCGTTCAAGGCGGTAAAGGCAAAATGATCGGAAACGTCATGGAAGAAGAAAGCTATGGCATCGCACTTAAGAAAGGCAATGACGAATTGACAAAGAAAGTTAACGATGCCATCGCTGAACTTAAGAAAAATGGAGAATTCGACAAAATCCATAAGAAATGGTTCGGCGCATAATTTTCCCTTCATCTCTTTGATTTAACTACTCAAAGCTTTCCTAGACGGTCCGTCTCTAGGAAAGCTCATTTACAAGAGGCGACATAAATGTCAATTGATCTTGACTTTGATCTCATAATCGACAATCTTCCTTTACTTTTAAAAGGCGCAGCTGTAACGCTTGAAATCACAGCACTCTCTGTTGGTATTGGTTTGTTAATCGGTATGGTAGTTGGTATTGCACGTCTTTCCAACTTCAAAGCCATCCGATGGCTGGCAGGTATCTACGTAGACTTTATTCGCGGAACACCGCTGTTGGTCCAAATCTTCTTGGTTTACTTTGCTCTTCCAAAAATCTTAGGGATGAGAATAGACCCATTTTTTGCGGCCGTCGCAGCTTGTTCCATCAATAGCGGTGCCTATGTTGCCGAAATCTTCCGAAGCGGCATCCAGAGTATTGACAAAGGACAGTTCGAAGCTTCCCGTGCATTGGGTCTTAACTGGTTCCAGTCAATGAAGTTTGTCATTATGCCTCAGGCATTTAAGAGAATCATCCCGCCTCTTGGCAATGAATTCATTGCAATGTTGAAAGATTCTTCTCTCGTGTCCGTTATCGGTTTCGAAGAGCTTACAAGAACAGGTCAGATGATTATCTCCAGAACTTACGCCGTATTTGAAGTCTGGATGGTCGTTGCGATCCTCTACTTAATTATGACTCTCTGTATTTCCAGGCTAGTTGCCGTTTTGGAAAAGCGTTTTAACACAAGCAAAAGGTAACGAACATGTCTGAAAAAACAATGATTTCCGTCAAGCATCTCACCAAAAAATTCGGAGATGTGTCAGTCCTAAAAGATATCAATCTTGAAATTAAAGAAAAAGAAGTTGTCTGCATTATCGGCCCGTCAGGCAGCGGTAAAAGCACAATCTTGAGATGTCTCAACTACCTGGAAGAACCATCCGGAGGCGACATCGTTATTGATAACATCAAGTTGGAAAAGGGAACAAATCTTAATGCCATCCGTAAAGAAGTCGGTATGGTGTTCCAGCGCTTCAACCTTTTTCCAAACATGACAGTTCTTCAGAACATCATGCTTGCTCCGGTTGAAGTTAGAAAGATTTCTAAACAGAAGGCTGAAGAAAAAGCTCTCGCTCTTTTAAGGAGAGTCGGCTTGGAGCACAAAGCTTCTTCTTATCCTGACGAATTGTCCGGCGGCCAGCAGCAGCGTGTTGCTATTGCACGTGCCCTTGCGATGAACCCTGAGGTTCTTTTGTTCGACGAACCGACAAGTGCTCTCGACCCGGAAATGGTTAAAGAAGTTCTCGATGTGATGAAAGCTTTGGCCAAAGAAGGCATGACGATGGTCGTAGTAACTCACGAAATGGGCTTTGCCAAAGAAGTTGCCGACCGAGTCATGTTCGTAGACGGCGGTTATATTTTGGAAGAGAACGAACCGGAAGAGTTTTTCTCTAATCCAAAGAACGAAAGAACCAAGAGTTTCTTGTCCAAAATTCTATAAGTTATTCTAGAAGGACTCCCCTGTCCTTCCTTTTTTAAACCTTTGTCCTCAGTGCACAAAGGTTTTTTTTGTTCATTGCCTTTTGATGTTCGAAAAAAACGCCAAGTCTTCTCAGTGTTTTTCCTTCAAAAAGGTTTGTCAATTTTCGTCTTAAAAATTTCTCATTGATACAATCAGAAAGACGTTTATTTACTTATAAAAAGAGTTTTATTATGAAGTTAAACCGTTTAGTCCTTTTGGGAGCTGCCGTTTTGACCGCTTTCACCCTGACAGCTTGCGACGACAAAAAGGCCGCACCACAAAATACCGCAGCTGAAAAACAATATAACATCGGCGTTGTACAGCTTGTCGAACACAAAGCATTAGACGAAGCAAACAAAGGTTTTGTTGATGCGCTTACCGCCAGAGGTTTCAAAGAAGGAAAGAACGTCAAGTTTGACTTCCAAAACGCTCAGGCCGACCAATCTAATCTTAGAAATATTGCGCAGCGTTTTACAAGCAACAAGGTTGACTTAATCGGTGCTATTGCAACTCCGGCAGCCCAGACGATGGCTAATGCAACAAAAACTACTCCTATCGTTGCCACAGCTGTCACCGACTTTGAAATTGCTAAACTTGTCAAGAAAAATGATAAGCCGGGCACTAACGTCACGGGATCCTCCGACATGGCCCCAATCGACACATTGGTTGAATTAATGCTCAAGATTTATCCAGAAACCAAGAAAGTCGGAACTATCTATTCCTCCAGTGAAATTAACTCCGAACGACAAGTTCAGATTTTCAAAGATATTGCTAAAGCTAAGAACTTAGAAGTTAAAGAAGCTACAGTTTCCAGCGTCAATGACATTCAACAGGCAGCCCAAAGTCTTGTCGGAAAGGTCGATGCAATTTATATACCGACAGACAACACGATTGCTTCTGCAGTCCCGGCTCTATTGAAAATTACTGAAACGGCAAAACTTCCAATATTCGCGGGTGAAGGCGGCATGACCAAAGAAGGATGCTTTGCTTCCGTTGCTATTGACTATTATGAGTTAGGCAAGATTGCCGGCAACATGGCCGCCGATATTCTCGAAGGAAAGAGCAAACCTGAAGATATGGCAATTCAGTTCCAGAAAGAATTCAAAACTCTTATCAGTGAATCTTCTCTCAAGAACTTAGGTGCCAAGATTCCTGCCGGTCTTAACCATGAAGTCGTTAAATAATAAAAAATAAGAATGTTTGACTTAGTTGTATCCACTATTTCGCAAGGTCTCCTGTGGGCCATCATGGCCCTCGGAGTGTTCCTTACCTTCCGAGTCCTTGATATTGCAGACTTGTCGGTTGAAGGAACATTCCCCTTAGGAGCAGCCGTTGCAGCTATCCTGATTGCAAGTGATCAGCCTATTTGGCTGGCTACTTTGCTTGCAGTGCTTGCCGGCTGTGCCGCCGGTACCGTCACAGCTATCTTAACTACCAAGCTCAAAATTCCGGCACTTCTTTCCGGTATCTTGACCATGATTGGCTTATATTCCGTCAATCTCATGGTCATGGGAAAAGCTAATGTTCCTTTGCTCCGCAATGAAACTATCTTTACCCTGACAGAAAGCACGTTTGGCGTAAGCCAATCCATTGCGACATTTATTGTTGGATTTTGCGCCTGTCTTATCGTCGGACTCATCATGTATTGGTTCTTTGGAACGGTTCTAGGGACTGCCATCCGTGCTACCGGCTGCAATCCCCAAATGGCCCGTGCTCAAGGCATCAATACTGACCTGATGGTTATCCTCGGACTCCTCATCAGTAATGGTTTGGTTGCTCTTGCCGGCGCACTAGTAGCCCAAAGCAACGGCTTCGCTGACGTGGGGATGGGAACAGGCACCATCGTTATCGGTTTAGCTTCGGTCATTATCGGTGAGGTCTTATTCGGTACAAGAAGCTTTAAGAACTGGCTTATTTCCGTGGTTCTCGGTTCCATCGTTTATCGTATCGTCATCGCCTTAGTCTTAGAAATGGGTATGCCTCCAAACGATCTCAAGTTGTTTACCGCAATCTTGGTTGCCATCGCCCTCTCTTTGCCTCTTATCAGAAGCAAATTCGCTTACATGAAACAAAGGAGGTACTAAGATGCTTGAGATTGTTAACTTAAGAAAAACGTTCTTCCACGGAACTCCTAACGAAAAGAAAGCTCTTCAAGGCGTCAATCTGCGTCTAGAAGAAGGAGATTTCGTTACAGTTATCGGTTCTAACGGTTCGGGCAAATCTACCTTAATGAACTGCATTGCCGGCGTATTTCCACCGGATGAAGGGCAAATTAAGATCAATGACGTAGACGTCACTAAGATGTCGGAATTTGTCCGTGCCCGCTACATCGGCAGAGTCTTCCAAGACCCCATGAAAGGTACGGCCGGAGATATGCAGGTCGAGGAAAACTTGGCTATGGCAAGCCGCCGGGGTCAGCCTCTTTCTCTTCGATGGAGTGCAGACGCCAGCAGAAAAGAAACTTTTACTCAGCTTCTTAAAGAACTGGATTTAGGTTTAGAGAACCGTCTCACTACTCGCATCGGTACTTTATCCGGCGGCCAAAGACAAGCTATTACCTTGCTGATGGCCACTTTGGTAAAGCCGCAAATTTTGCTCCTAGATGAACATACTGCTGCGCTCGATCCGAAGACTGCTGAAAAAGTTTTAATGCTGACTAAGAAACGCGTCGAAGAAGGGAAACTTACAACTCTCATGATTACTCACAACATGAGAGACGCTTTGCGCTTCGGCAATCGTTTAATCATGATGCATGAAGGACGCGTGGTTGTTGATGTGGAAGGTGAAAAGAAGAAAAACTTAACTGTCCAATCGCTGCTTCAAATGTTCGAGAGAGCAAGCGGTTCCGAATTCTCTGATCCGGAAGCACTCCTTACTACACCGGCTAAATAAACGCTTTTCTTCAAGCTTTTAATGCGACGCCTCCGTTTCGGAGGCGTTGCTGTTATTAAAGGAGATGATCCTCAACCCATTCGAAGGAGTACTTCTTGCCGTTTCCTTGATAAAGTTTTTCTCGAATTTCTTCGCCGATTCCGGCCACATAAATTAATTTACCGTCACGAATAATCTTAGGCACCTTCCCTCTTTCATACTCGGAAATATTCATCTCTTGGTAAAGAGCTTTTAATGTCTTTGAAGGTCTTAATTTTTTTATTTTGATACGAGTACGGGATCTCTTAGCCAAAGTAAACAGAAGCGGTTTTTTCTTCAGATAACAATCCTCGAACCCGTCGGGACTTTCAACAAACCGCAAAGTACCCGCTAATCCCTTGAAGCGCATCTCTTTTTCGCCGTTCCAAGTAAATTCAACGGAATAATCCGGATTTTCATCAGAAGCTACTTCTCTTATAAGAAGAGTTCTTCCATTCACAACGATTGACTTTTTGCCTTGTGAGCGAAGACATATTGCCTTTTTCTTGCTCTCTCTAATCTGTCTGAGGATTTCCTCAAGTCGAGTGCGCGGAAGCGGAGGAAATTCTTTTTTCTGCAGCCACAATCTGAATACTCTAGCTTGCAGCGGAAGAGAAAATTTCTGCCACCTGTCTAATCGGACATTTCCATCCTCGTCTAAACACTTCTGAAGCGCTTTCTCATCAACCTCATTAAGAATTTGAGAGGTTTCTGCCAAAATTTCAATGCTGCGGCCGGCGGCAGATTTAAAGCCTGCCCTTGCGCGCTCAAGCTCCGGGATGACATTGAGCCGTAAAAAATTTCTAAGATAAGATTCGTCAGTGTTGCTGTCATCCTCCACCCAGCGCAAATGTTGGCTTCTTGCATACGTCTCAAGGCGTTTCCTGGGAATCTTCAAAAACGGACGGACGACAGGAATTTTTCCTTCCTTGATGTAAGGCATACCGATCAACCCGCTGAGCCCCGAACCTCTCATCCATTGAATCAAAAAGGTTTCGATTTGGTCATCTAAGTGGTGTGCCGTCACAATAGCCGAACAGTTTTCAGCCTCCGCTACTTCATTGAGCGCCCTATAGCGTAAAGTTCTGGCCTCGGCCTCAAGCCCTTGTTCTTTGCTGCGAATAAAAACGTCTTTTTCTACGAACTCAACATTAAGTTTCTTTGCTCGGGCTTTGCATTTAGCCGCCCATTTATCCGCATTGGGAGAAATATGATGATTAACATAAACACAGATTACTCGGCCCTTCAAAGGTGATTCATACCCAGCGATAGCTTTAAGGAGACTGACGGAATCACAGCCTCCCGATACTGCCACGACAAGATCTACTTTCTTATTAACGAAACTCTCTAAGCCGTCACCGCGTTCAGAGAGATCCTTATAGAGCTTTTCTATAGCAGCGTTAACCTCTTTAGCAGCACTGGGCAGTATGCTCATCTTTCTCGTTATCCTTGTTCAGAAAAACTACCGAAATTCATTAACTTCCGATGTCGATTCTCCAAAAGTTCCTCCACAGACATTCTCTTAAGAACTCGGAGTGATTCATTTAAGTTCCGTTTTAAAGTAGCGGACATTGCAGCAAGATCGCGATGAGCTCCGCCTACAGGTTCAGGAATTACTTTGTCGACTAAGCCCAGCTCTTTCAACTTTGGTGCAGTTAAGCACAACGCCTCGGCCGCTTCCGGAGCTTTCGCCGCACTCTTCCAAAGAATGGAAGCGCAGCCTTCGGGAGAAATCACGGAATACGTACTGTTCTGAAGCATCTGTAAAACGTCGCAAACGGCAATCGCCAGAGCACCTCCGGAGCCGCCTTCGCCGATGATAGTGGTGATAATCGGAACTCGGAGCTGGCTCATTGCGTATAAGTTATGTCCGATAGCTTCCGACTGACCTCTTTCTTCCGCACCGATTCCGGGATAGGCTCCCGGGGTATCAACAAAAGTAAACAGAGGAATGTTGAATTTTTCCGCAAGCTTCATCAAACGCAATGCTTTGCGATAGCCTTCGGGACGGCTCATACCGAAATTTCTCAGAGTCCTTTCCTTGGTATCGCGCCCCTTCTGATGACCGATAACCATTACACTGTGACCGTTAAAACGAGCTAAACCCCCGACGATTGAGAGGTCATCCGCATAGCTTCTATCTCCATGAAGCTCATGAAAGTCGGTAAAAATGGTATTGATGTAATCAAGCGTATACGGTCTCTGCGGATGACGCGCAACTAAAGAAACATTCCATGGAGTGAGCTTGCTGTAGATATCTTTGAGAAGCTTGGTCTTTTTTCTTTCCAGCTTATCAATTTCACTTTGGATATTGATGGAATTGGGATCTTCGCTTACTTTTTGAAGTTCCGCAATTTTATCTTCCAAAACCGAAACTGGTTTTTCAAATTCAAGGTAAGTTAATTTAGCCATATTTAATATCTCACGGGCGAATTATTTAAGCTTCTCCACAAAAACCAGCTAGCAGCTGTTTTGTATGGTGCCCAGTTTTCAGAAAGTTTAAGTATTTTTATTTGCTTTTGCTGAGCGTCAAGAGCCTGAAGTTCCTCAGCAGAAAAGTAAAGCTTTTCTATTGCTTTAATTATGCCTAAGTCAGCAACAGGGAACACATTCTGCCTTCCCAAGGTAAAGATTAAAAACATCTCAGCCGTCCAACGTCCCACTCCTTTAATCGAGGTTAGGCAGTCAATAATTTCCTGTTCGGACATACCCTCCAATAACTCAAAGGTGATTTTTTCTTCCAGGAAATAACGGCAAATATCTAGGATGTAATCTATTTTTCTCTCGGACAGACCGCAGCTTCTCAAAGTTCTTCGGTGTTTCTTAGCGACTCGCTGGGGAGTCATCTCCGGGCAAGCCGCCGCAAAATTTCTCCAAATTGTTTGAGCTGCTTTCGTTGAAATTTGCTGACCGATGACGGATCTAATCAAAGTTCCAAAAGGATCTTGAACTGAAGTCAGAGCCGTATGGGAGTAAACATTAATCAACTCTGCCATCTTTTCATCACGTTTGCTTAACTCCTCACACGCTTCTTTCCACCAACCGGGAAGAACCGGCGTTACTCCGGCTAAGACATCTGCCATGGTTTAGGCCTTCTTCCATTCAGTAATTCCGCCCGGCTTGTCTTCAAGAACAATGCCTTTATCCTTCAATTCCTGACGGATAGCATCTGCAGTACCGAAATCTTTGTTCTTTTTAGCGTCCTTACGCTTTTGAATCATTTCCTCAACCCAGGCAGCATCCACTCCTTCTACTGCTCCCTTGATAAATTTTTCAGGATTCAGCTGGAGAAGCCCCAGAACTTCACCTAACTTTTTCAGCTGGCGGGCCAATTCGGGAGACTTTGTGGAATTGACTTCATTTGCCAATTCAAACAGCACGGAGACCGCCAACGCCGTATTGAAGTCATCGTCCATTGCCTCTTTGAATTTAGCCGCGTGCTTTTCATTCCAATCCAGCGGTTGTTCGTCAGGAGCAACTTCTTTTAAGGCATTGTAGAGACGAGTCAAGCCTGTATGAGCGTCTTCAACAAGAGCAGAGGAAAAATCAATAGGACTTCTATATTGAGACTTCAGTAAGAAGAACCGCAAGGTTTCGTTTCCGTTTCCTTGTCCGTATTGCTTGTTGGTTTCTTTCAATGCATCTCGGATAGTCCAGAAGTTTCCTAAAGACTTGCTCATCTTCTCTCCGTTGACGCGAAGAGGCCCCGAGTGCATCCAGGTGTTTACGAATTTCTTGCCCGTTGCTGCCTGGCTCTGAGCAATCTCGTTTTCGTGGTGAGGAAACTTCAAATCCGGACCGCCAGCATGAATATCGATTGTCTCTCCGAGGAGTTCGCATGCCATTGCGGAACATTCAATATGCCAACCCGGTCTTCCTTTACCCCATTTACTATCCCATTGCGGTTCACCCGGTTTTGCTTTTTTCCATAACACGAAATCTAACGGATCACGTTTTGTCTCATCAATAGAAACGCGTTCTCCGGCTCGGAGTTCATCAATCTTCTTGCCGGAGAGCTCTCCGTAATTCTTGAAATTACGCACGGCAAAGTCTACGTCTCCGCCTTTGTCTTGATAGGCATATCCTTTTTCTTCCAACTTCTCGATGAGAGAAAGCATTTGAGGAATGTAGGCTGTAGCGCGGGGTTCGTGAGTCGGAGGAAGGCAGCCAAGTTCAGCAAAATCTTCCTGCATTCTTTCTGCATAGATTTTGCTCAGCTCTTCAGGAAGAATTCCTCTTTCGGCCGATCTTTTGATGATTTTGTCGTCTACGTCGGTAATATTTCGAACAAATTTAACCTCATAGCCGCTTTTTTCCAACCATCTTCTTGCGACATCAAAAGCGATAAAGGTCCTTCCATGACCAATGTGACAATCGTCGTAAACCGTGACCCCGCAAACATACATTCCGGCCTTCCCCGGTTCAATGGATTTGAAAGGTTCAACTTTTCGAGTCAGAGTGTTATAAATTTTTAGGGCCATAAGTCATCCTAACTATTACCGTTCTAAATGACGGGGCTTCGCTCCCCGCGGTTCTAAGGTTACAATCTGTTGATTATAAGTTTTGTTCAATGACTTTGGATAGTTAAGAAATGCGCATTTCGAAATTAGTTTCCCTTCTTTGCTTCTCCTTGCTGCTAGGCTCCGCCCCTATGACATCAACGCAGGCCCAACTTTTTCAGCCTGAAGAAAATGAAGTTATTAATCCGGTAAGGGACGTCAACCAACTAATTTATCGCGGTAAACGTGCAGATGCCTTAGCTCTTGCAGAGAAAGAAATTGAAAACAATCCTAAGAATGTTCAGCTCCGATTCATCCGTGGCGTTATTCTTTCCGACCTCAAGAGAAACAAAGAAGCTAAGGAAGCTTTTGAAGAACTGATTCGAGAATATCCGGAAATCGCCGAACCTTACAACAACTTAGCCGTACTCTATGCAGGCGAAGGGAATCTAGGCCGTGCCAAAGAGCTGCTGGAACAAGCCCTATCCAACAATGCTAAATCCTTTACGACTTACAACAACCTCGGCGACGTATACCTTGCATTGGCAGCCCAATCTTACGGGGAAGCCTTAAAGCTTTCTCCGAAGAGCAAAAACACCAAGACAAAATTAGAAACGATTAGAGAGCTCATAAGTAAGTAATTTTTTCCATTTTCTTTTTGCTGCTAATACAATCCAAAGATTGGCTCAAGGAAGCCAGGAAACTTATTAGGTTTTGAATATGATATTTAATAAAAAAATTATTGCTTCTGCAGTCATTGCTTTAGCAGTCTGTACAGGTGCTTATGCCGGACAGAAGGTTGCAATCAATACCACTGAAGGCAGAATCGTAATTGAGCTTGATGAACAGAAAGCTCCTAAGACCTGTGCTAATTTTTTGAATTATGCTAAGGAAGGTTTTTACAACAACACTATTTTTCACCGTGTGATTCCGGGATTCATGATTCAAGGCGGTGGCTTTACTGCCTCCATGCAGCAGAAAAAAACTCATGCTCCGATCCCGCTTGAAGCTAAAAACGGACTGAAAAATAATGTAGGAACCGTCGCTATGGCGAGAACCAATGATCCGAATTCTGCTACAAGCCAATTCTTCATTAATGTCAAGGACAACGACTTTTTGAATGCTTCTGCTTCCAATGACGGCTATGCTGTTTTCGGTCATGTCATCTCCGGCATGGATACCGTGCGAAAAATCGTACGCCAGCCGACAACTTCGAAGGGCTTCCACGACGATGTTCCTGTAAGACCTATCGAAATTAAGTCTGTTGAAATTTTGAAATAAAGAAGGAAAAACAAATGATTCGTTTAACTACCAACTTCGGCGTCATTGACGTTGAACTAGATTTCAAAAATGCTCCTGTTACAGCCGCCAACTTTGAACAATATGTCAAAGACGGTTTTTACAACGGCGTTATTTTCCACCGTGTTATTCCCGGCTTCATGATCCAGGGCGGCGGCTTTACTCCCGACATGGTTCAAAAAGAAACAAGAGCCCCAATCAGAAACGAAGCTAACAATGGCTTAAAGAACAACAAATACACCATTTCGATGGCCCGCACAAGCGATCCACACTCCGCTTCCGCCCAGTTCTTCATCAACGTTGCCAACAACAACTTCTTAGACTTCCGCAGCGAAACTTCTCAAGGCTGGGGTTATGCAGTTTTCGGAAAAGTTGTCGCCGGGGAAGAAGTTGTTGATAAGATCGCCCAAGTCAGAACAACAAGTCATTTCCCTCATCAGGATGTTCCTGCTGAAGATGTGATTATCGAAAAAGCAGAGGTGATCTAAGTGTCTTTTGATGGCATCGCTCCTATCAATTCTTGTGTAAAGCAGCTTCCCGCTTTGGGAAAGCCTGTGTTTATTGCAGACCTTCATTTGTCTAATGACAAACAAGCTACGAAAGAAGCGTTTTTCCAGTTTTTGAGGCGAGATGCCATCAAATTCAATGAACTGATAATTTTGGGTGACTTATTTGAGTTCTGGGCAGGGGACGACCACATCGACGCCTTTCCGGATATTATCAACGCCCTTAAGAACTACAGGCTTTTAGGAAAAAGTCTGTATGCCATGCACGGCAATCGAGACTTTCTTTTAGGAAAAGTCTTCGAGAAACAGACCGGCGCAATCTTGATTTCCGATCCTGTTGTCACCTACGCAGGCCACGAAAGAATCCTTCTTTCTCACGGCGATGAATGGTGCACTCTCGACAAAGATTATCAACAGTTCCGCTCCACTCTCCGAAATCCCGATGTACAGGTTTCCATTCTGCAGGAAAAACTAAAACACAGAATCGACCTAGCCAACAGTCTTCGAGACCAAAGCAAAGACGAAAATACTCATAAAAGCTATGAGTTAATGGATGTCGTTGTCCATGATGTAGCCAGAGCAGCTCGTCAGGCAAATGTGGCTACTGTTATTCACGGACATACCCATAAACCGGCTCATCACACTCACGTCAATGACGACTTCCGTTTTGACCGTTGGGTACTTCCTGACTGGGATTTTGAAAATGGCAAGACTAGAGGCGGATATTTAAGCTATGAAGGCGGTTTCCTTCATTTTGAACGTCTTTCATAAGCTCTCTTACCTATGCTCATAGATTCACATTGCCATATCGACAGCCCGGAGTTCGTCGGAGAACTTCCGCGCATTTTTTCTGAAATGGAAAAGAATAATGTGAAAGGCGCATTGACGGTTTGCTGTGCTTTAAGAGAGTTTCCTCGCTGCCTTTCATTTTCTAAATCGCACAAAAATATTTGGTGCTCCGTTGGAGTTCATCCGAGCACGGATGACGACATTTCCGAGGCAACGATTGGAGAGCTGGTTGCTCTTTCAACCGATGAAAAAGTAGTCGGAATAGGAGAGTGCGGACTCGACTATTACTACAACTCCGAACCTTTGGACTGGCAAAGAGAAAGATTTGCACTGCATATTCAGGCCGCAAGAAAAGCCAATCTGCCGGTAATTGTTCACTCCCGCGATGCCAATGAAGATACGATGAGAATTCTTCAAGACAATCACGCAGAAGAATGCAGATTTGTCCTTCATTGCTTCTGCGGTGATCAAAAGATGGCTCAAGTTGCGTTGGAAATGGGCGGCTACATTTCGTTTTCAGGTATTGTGACGTTTAAAAATGCGGTTGATATTCAAAGCGTTGCTTCGTCTATCCCGCTTGAAAGAATATTAGTTGAGACAGATTGTCCTTATTTGGCTCCTGTGCCATTTAGAGGAAAGCGAAATGATCCGTCTAAAGTAATTTACGTAGCGAAAAAAATTGCTGAGCTTCGTTCGATTTCTTTAGAGGAGGTCGAAGAAGCCACGACAGAAAATTTTTTTCGACTTTTTAGTAAGGCTCGGTATGAAGGTTAAAAGATTTATTTTGACGGTCGCGGCGACCATTTTTGTTTCAGGAGCAGCTTTGGCTTCTTCTTATGAAGATGCTATTGATGCCGCCCTTAATAACCGTCCTGACGATTTAGCCCCGCTTCTCAAACAAGGTTTTGATCCCAATACGGCAACTCCGGGCGGAAACGCTGATCCTCTTTTATCCAGCGCAATCCGCAATAAGTCCTATAATGTAATCGACTTACTGCTCAATCAAAAAAATATTGATTTGAACAAGCCGAATGTGCTGTATGAAACTCCCTTGATGCTTGCCATTTTCTATAAAGAAAATGGTATCGCAAAGAAATTATTGGCTAAGGGAGCTTCCGTTAATAACCCGGGTCACTGGACTCCCCTGCACTACGCAGCTGCCTCAAGCAACAACGAAATTATTCCACTGCTTTTGAGAGGCGGTGCAGATCTCAACGCAAGAACTCTGCGCGGTATAACTCCGTTATATATGGCAGCAAGAGACGGTAATGCAGAAACCGTAAAGCTTCTCTTAAACGCCGGCGCCCGAAAAGATTTTTGCAACAATGATGCATTGGCCCCGTATGATATCGCCAAACAAAGGCAGACTAACCTAGAAGTTTTAGACCTTCTCAAATACGATCACTGCCGTTAACCCACTAACTTTTTTCTTCAACCCACATCCGTGGGTTTATTTTTTTATGTCCTCTCTACAAGAATTAGAACTTTTAAGCCCGGCTAAAAATGCTGATATCGGTATTGAAGCAATCTCTCACGGGGCTGATGCCGTTTATATCGGAGGTCCTTCTTTCGGTGCCCGTGCTAATGCCGGCAACAGCCTAGAGGACTTAGAGAGGTTAGTTAAATATGCACACCAATATCGTGCACGAGTCTATCTGACGTTAAATACCTTGCTGAAAGATAAAGAACTCGAAAAGGCAGTAGAACTCGCCCACAACGCCTGGAATATCGGCATTGATGCTCTAATTGTTCAAGACATGGGACTGCTGATGTGTGATCTTCCTCCCATTCAGCTACATGCCTCTACTCAATGCGATATTCGTACCGCTGAAAAGGCCAAATTCTTAGAGAATGTCGGTTTCTCACAAATCGTACTGGCCCGGGAACTGGAGCTCTCTCAAATTAAAGCAATCTATGATTCTTTGGAAAAAGCCAGAATCGAATTTTTTATTCACGGCGCACTGTGCGTGAGCTACAGCGGCCAATGCTACGCAAGTCAAGTTCTGAAAAATCGCAGCGCCAACCGCGGAGAATGTTCACAAGTTTGCCGTCTTCCCTTTGATGTTTACGATGAGGAAGGCAAAGTACTAGGCCTCAATGAGCATGTTCTTTCACTCAAAGACAACAACCAAAGTGCAAATCTTCCGGCCTTAATCGAAGCCGGTGTAAGAAGTTTCAAAATTGAGGGAAGATATAAAGACGCAGCGTATGTAAAAAATACGACGGCACATTATCGACGTTTGCTGGATCAATTCTTATCTCGAAACCCCTCTTTTGCTAAATCTAGTGAAGGAAAGATTGAATTTTTCTTTGATCCTGACGTCAACAACGCCTTCAATCGCGGAGGCACTGATTATTTTGTCAATGGAAGACAGGCCGATATAGCTTGTTTTAACTCTCCCAAAAAGACAGGCGACATCATTGGCAAAGTTGTCAAAATAGATAATTTTTCCATCACGGTAAGAAGCAAACACGAATTCAATAATGGTGACGGTCTAACCTTCTGGAATGATAAAGACGAGCTGTCAGGATTCTTGGTAAATAGGGCCGAAAAAGTACCTGATGCAACCAATCTTTGGACTCTCCATACACGCGAGCACACCGGGAGGATTTCAGGATTGTCAGTAGGGATGGAGCTGATGCGCAACAAAGATGCCGCGTGGCTGAAAAAGATGAATGCCACAACCTCTCTCAGAAAGGTTCCTATTAAGATTGAGGCGAAATTTTCCGATGATTCTCTGACAGTCTGTGCTTCTGACAAAGACGGAAATGTTTCAACCGTCTCGGTTCCAAATAATTTTGATGAGGCGAAGAACAGAGAAAATACTCTGAGCCAAATTAAAAAATCCCTTGGTAAATTAGGCAACACTATTTTTGATTCTGACGAAATCTCTGTCGAAGGCGATACCATCAGATTTCTCCCGGCTTCGGCGGTAAACAGTCTGAGAAGAACCGTTATTGAAGATCTAGAAAACAAACGGTTAACTTCTTTTTCTAAACTACCTAAGGCTCAGGCCAAAGAACCCGGTGCTTCCTTCGCAGAAAACTCTATGCTGGACTATAGAGGGAACGTCTTAAATCAAAAAGCCAGAGAGTTCTATGAGAAGCACGGCTTCAAGATAGTGGAAACCGCTTTAGAAGACGGTCACAAGAATCCTCAGGCCGAACTGATGAGATGCAAACACTGCATCCGCTACAGCTTAAATCTTTGTCCTAAAGAAGCTAGGAAACGCGGAGAAAAAATTAAACCTACTCCGCTTAAGCTAGTCTGCGGTAAAACCGTGCTAATTGCCAAGTTCCACTGCAAACCCTGTGAAATGACAATTTCCTTACCTAATGAAGTTTAGAGAAGCCCGATTCTTCGCTTCGCTAATCACGTCAAGAAGATAAGATCGAGTCGCCGAGTTTTCCGGGTAGTATCCCAGAGCTTCTGTCCAATACTTGGCGGCTTCTTCATACTTGCCTTCGTTGAAAAACAAGATACCTAAGACTTCGTATGGTCTTACATTTCCCGAGTTCATTTCAATCACTCTGGAAAGCTCTTTTTTAGCCTCAGAATAATTCTCAGGTTTTCCGGTCTCCAGCATGGTCAGTGCTCTTTCCATTACGGAATCAGGATCTTCCGAAATTTTTTTGGACAAAGAGAAAGCCTTATTGAACGCTTGTAGAGCTTCGTCAGTTTTTTTCTTTTGATTAAGAAGTCTGGCTAACGTCAACCATCCTCGAACATCTTTAGGTGATTCTTTTAGATACTCTCTTAGTTTATCTTCTTCCAAAGGAGCATTTTCATCAAAGAAGACTTCTCCTCTCTCATTCCAATGAGACTTCTCACTTTCAATATGGTACCCAATCAAAGAAGGATTACCCACGTAAAGATAAATTGCGATTGCGAAGATAGGAATTAAAAACCCAAGTCCTAAGAAAAACAATTTTTCTTTGGGATGACTTTTCACCGGAGCATCTAAATAATTTGCTTCTTCCAGAGCACGGCGTTCGAGCTCTTCTTTCCCCTCATCAAACTGTGCCCGGGTGATGCTGCCTCGATTTAAATCCCTTTCAAGTTCAGCTAGTTCATCTGAGTAAACATAGCTATTGAGTTCCTGCGTCTCAAATTCTTTGCGTCCTTGAAATAGTCCCTTCATTCCAACCCAAAGACATACCAGCAGTAAACCGATCAGCAAGGCTGCACATATAAAAAAATATATTTGAGACGAAGAAAAAGTCATAAATCAAATTTCTTAAGTTGCGAGATCTAGAGAAGACTTTTGTCCGCTGTCAACGCTAAGGGCCGTGAAAATTGCCAAAGTCTGAAGTATAGCTACTCCAAACAAAGCTGCCATAAACATCTGGGCATCCAACAGCGGAGCAAAAACCACGGGAGACAATGACTGCCCGACATCCATTCCACAGTAGGTAAAGCCATAGACTCTGCCGATAGATTTCATTCCTAGTTTATTGATTGTGGCTTTCCTGATCATGATGTCTCGGCTGGGACTTGCGATTCCGGTGCCTAAACCCATGGCGCCCATAAATAGAATGGCCCAATAACCGGTCAAAATACAGGAAGCCAACAGTAGGGACATCAAGGCAGAAAAGCTTAACGCAATGGCCACTACTGCTCCGTTGCTGAGTTTTTCCTGATTAGTAAAGAAGCCCCCTAAGAGACAGCCGACGCCAGAACATACCAAATAAGCTGTCAATGCGGTCGAAGCACTCTTTAAATCCAGGTTATATAAATGATTAAAGATAGTTTGACTGAAACTTTGAAGAACACCGAAGGCGCCAGCGGTAAAGAAAAAGAAGAAAAAGCACTGCCAAACAGCTTTCTCGGAAAGAAAACCAAAAGCATTTCCACTTGAAGCCTTCTTGTCAACGCTCTTATCATTACGTTGGTCGTTGGCAAACACCGAGCTTCTGGCCAATTCAACAATCAAAACGATAATTGCTATCGAAGAAGCTGCAAAAGCCGCCGCTCGCCATCCATAGTTTTCCGCCATCAAAACCATGAATAACGGACAAATTGCCCAGCCAATATTTCCGGTGAACGTATGCCAGGCAAACGCATGCCCCAACATCCTTTTGGAGATGTTGTAGTTCATCAAACTATAATCGGCCGGATGGAAAACAGAGTTGCCGGCTCCCGCTAAAGCAGCCGCTAGAAACAGCATCGGATAATTGACTGAAAGGCCCAACACAATGGCACTTGAGGCCAAAAGTATCAGACCTAAATACATTCCTGCTTTCGGGCCAGTCTTATCGACAAAAAATCCGCTCGCCGATTGTCCTACTGCGCTTGTCACAAAAAAAGTTGTCATTAAGGCCCCTGCTTGAACGAAATTCAAGTTGAATGCCGGCATCAGCCAAGGGAACAAAGACGGAATGACTAAATGGTAGAAATGAGAACTTGCGTGTGCAATGGAAACCAAAAAGATGGCTTCAAAATCTTTAGGACTTGAAAGGTTGTTATTCATCATGGAGGCCTTTTTTTCTGATTTTACCGTCCTAAAGACTCAAAAAAGGCCTAAAGGAGTGGAAACTACCCTTAGGCCTGGATAAGTACTTATTACTTCTTAGCTTGCTGTTGGCCTTGTACCTTAGCTGCAACTGCATCTCTTAAGATCTTTGTTGCGGCTTTGGCAGAATCAGTAGCCTTGGCTAAAGAAGCCTGTGCCTGCTGCGGATTGTGGAACCATGCTCCGTTAGCAGCTGTCCACCATTCCCAGTTTGTATGAGCAACGGAGTGAAGGTCTTGAGCCTGTTTGATAGGTTCGCCTGTGATGCCAGCGTCTTTAGCTTCTCTAAAGGCGATGAACATTTGAGACATTGCACCTTCAGTTTCTCTAAGCTTGCCCATGTAGTAAGCCTTCTGAGCGTCCATGACTCGTGTCATGTGTTCTTCCGTCTTATCTTTGTGGCATTGCAGGCAAGTTTCCTGAACATAAGCTCTCGGATTAGTTGCCCAGTGAGAAGTATAGGTTTCACCCTTTTCATTCTTGACTTTAGGCATATGGCATGCTGCACAACCAACGCCTGCTTTGTCGTGGGTAGAATTCCAATAGATTTCTGTATCAGGGTGCTGCATCTTAGTAAGAAGAGCGCCCGTCTGGTTGTGTTTGAAATCTTTGAAAGATGCATGTTTGTAGAAATCATCAATCTTGGTGACATCAACCAATGGGAAGAGATTGGTTCTGGCGTCATCCATCTTGATTGGCTTGCCTGTAGCAGGATCAGTACCCGGGTTGCAGTTGTATTCAACGTGGCACTGTGCACACATCAACTTGCTGTCCGGTTTACCTAAGATAGCAATCTTTCTTGTGAAACCGCGAAGACCCATATCCTTAACGTCTACCGGAGTCTTGTTGGCAGATTCTGAGTAGAGAGTCGGATAATCAGTACGTGTAACGGCTTGGATCAAAGCATCTCTGATAACGCGTGGCTGAGCGCTGTGCGGATCATGGCAGAGGTTGCAGTTCAAAGCATGATTGATGTTGCGGACAAGTTCAACGGGATTAGATGCTCTTGACCATTTTGCGCCGGCCTTAGGATCGCCCAGATAGGCCCAATCCATCATGAGGTCAGAAGACTTACATGTCCAGCAAACCGGATTGGCAGCAGCGGCAGTACCAGGTTTATGAGGTTTCTGCTGATTGTTATCCGGCATAGTGTCTTTAATCTTGTCCCAAACGCCAAAGAAACCGCCGTTTTCACCGAAGAATAACCAGCCGTCTTTAGGAACGAAACGTCCACCGAAAGAGCGATCAGCCAAGAATTGGTCAACAGCGCCATAAGCATGAGCTCTCAAAAGGTTATGTTCCTTAGTAAAGCCGTGGGCTCCCAGTGCTTCATCAAAGAATGGGTTAGGAGCGATGCTGTCAGAATTCTTCTTGGAGTTGCGAGCAATCGAATGAGGATTTGCTTGGTACATTGTCTTGAACTGATCAGCATGGCAAGTACCGCATTGCTGAGGATTCATAGACACAGTAGGTTTCTGTTTTGGATTCGTTAGGTGCTTATCTGTACCTTCGTGGCATGTTGCGCAAGGTAAGTTTTGATGCTTATTTCCTTGGTGCATAGCGCCAATGTTGGAGTGACAAGCCACACACGTTGCAGAAGCTGCATTTGGCTGGGCCGGAGCCTGCGCCAGAGCTGCAGAGGCCGTTCCAGAGAGAGCAAGAACCGCCAAAATAGAGAGCAGATTGTTCATCTTTCTCATGTTGTTCTCCGAGTTAGTGGGGTAAATTTTTTACCAACACTTACATTTTGATCGAGGAACTTTATTAAATCAAGCTTAACGCCTATCTCTATCACCTATTACCTTCTATCTACTCCAAAAGGGGTAGGTATAACAGCCAAAGCACTACCAAATATTTGTTCACAAAAGAAAAACGGAAATATAAAAAAAGGCCGTCGAAACGGCCCTAAGTTTTGCGTCTATTTAAGGTTATCTGACTTTATTCAATATAATTCTTACGTCTTTAGAGTTCACCGGTATCGGCTGGCCTGTAGTGCCCTCTAGATCACCGGCAGCAGGCATGATGGAGCCGGCTTTGCCAAGACGTGCGGTTACGATCACTTCTTTATGTTGATCCAAAGTTCCTGCGCCCATATCCATCGGAGGAGTCATCGTGTTGTCCACTGTGAAATGAGCTGGAAAGTCTAAAACCTTCATTTGGAACTGGGCGATAGGAGCGCGACTTCCGGAAGCCGGACGGGCGGTCACATAAAGTGTAGTGTGGTCCCCCACCTTCTCAATGAGATCCGGAGAAAGCTCTACAATGCCGGAGATGGCGTGAGTAGGCTTAGCCTTCTCAACTTTGTGATCCTCCGGAGAATGACCGTCACCAGGAACAATAGACTGGCTCATTGCAGAATTTCCGCCTTGCATCATCTGGCTGACCATTGGTACCGGAGAAGAGTTATTTCCATGAGGTTTTCCAAATGGAAGAGTATCTTGAACCGGACCAACGATCTGACCCAATGAGCGAGCCTCCTGGATACTGCCCTTCACTGCCGGGACAAGATTGTCGTTTGGTGAAAGATGCTTAAGAAGTCTTTCCCAATACATTACAGCCATCCGGTAGTCACCGTGGTTGAAGTAATCCGTACCTCCCATCATCAAGGCTTTCCAATTGGTTGGATCTACGGATAAGGCTTTGTTTACAAGTTCCCACGGACGGCCGGCGAGATCTTGATTCTGAACCATCGCAATAGCATCAGCTAAATCAACCATGATGACAGGATTGCCCGGTGCTAAATGGAGTGCATGCTCAAAAGCATCGGCTGCCTGAGGATATTTACGAAGAGTAAGAAGAGTTCTCCCGTACATCATCCAGCCGTTAATATCACCAGGCTCTGCATCAAGGTGCTGCTTCAACTTCAGAATAGCAGAATCCATATCATGCATTTCTCCCGTATTCTTAACCACTTGACCAGTGTTGTAATCGACGATACCTTCGTATTTACCACCGTCAAGTCTGAAATCGCCAAGAGGCTGTGTCATCAACCACATAGCGGCAGCCACAAACGGAACTAAAAGCACGAGAGCAAAAGCCGTGTAGATACCTGCTTTTCCATTGCTGTAAGAAACTTGATTGTCTACGGCGGTGTCTTCTAGAACTCTTCTTTCAAGTTCTTCTCTTCCCTCGTCGTACTCTTGCTGAGAGATAGCTCCTCGAGCCAGCTCATTTTCAAGCTCTTTAAATTGATCTCGGTAAATATCGACATTAATCTGCGGAAGACTTTCCTTTTGCTTCTTGGCTCGATTAGTACATAAAGGAACAATCAAGATCAAGAGTAAAAGGATAGTCAAAAACCCCATCCACAGGAATAAAGTAGTCATTAGACGGCTCCTTTTTTAGTGTTGCTCTTTGTACCTTTCAGCAACGCTTCAGCTCTCGCTTTTTCTTCTGCTGTCAAGGGCTTGGCTTTTTGCTGCTTTCTCTTAATTAATGTCCAGAACAAAGCAGCCAGGGCAAACACGAAGAATAAAGCCGGTCCAACCCATAAAAGCAAAGTACTTAATTTGAAGGGGGGATTGTAAAGAACGAAATCTCCGTATCTTTCAACCATAAAATCAATGATTTGCTCATTAGTCTTGCCAGCAGCAATTTGTTTAACTACCTGGTTCTTCAAATCAATTGCTAACTCAGCATTGGAATCTGCGATTGACTGATTTTGACAAACTAAACACCTAAGCTGGCTGGAAATTTCTGCAACCCTTTTATTTGCAACTGGATCAAGAATTGTCGGTTTAACGTCCGGAGCGGCTCCGGGTGACTGCGGCGCCTGAGCAAAACAGCTAAGAGAAATTAAAGCACAAAGTAAGAAAAGAAATTTTTTCATCATTCTGCCTTTAATTTTTTAATTAACGGATACATGGTCTTTTCCCAGACTTCATCAGTAATAGGTCCGATCTGCTTATAGCGAATCACTCCCTTCTTATCGATGACGAACGTTTCGGGGACTCCGTAGACTCCGAACTCAATGCCGGTTTCACCTGTCGGATCTTTAACAGAGAAGTCATAGGGGTCTCCTGTCGTTCTTAACGTACGTACGGCAGCCCCGTCCGTATCTTTGTAATTCAATCCAACTATAGGTAAGACCTTCTGACCGCTTTTACCAATTTTCACCAAGTTAGGATGCTCGTACTTACAGGAACCGCACCAGGAAGACCAAACGTTCATCAACCAAACCTGACCAAGCATATCCTTCTTGCTGACAACCTTTGAAGGATCGTCAAGTCTTGGAAGAGCAAATTCAGGAGCCGGTTTATCAATAAGCGGAGAAGGAACTTCACGAGGATCCCTTCCCAGGCCTACGACAAAGAAAATTACTAACGCCAGAAATAAAACCAGCGGAACGATATATTTCAATTTCATCTTTTATCTCGGTTATCTAGCGCCATATTTATCAGCATCCTTACGGCGAAGAATGCGATAACGTTTATCAAACATTGCTAACAAAGCGCCAAGGGACATAATGATGCATCCCCACCAGATCCAAGTTACGTATGGTTTGTCGTAAGCACGAACAATCCACGCACCGTCAGCTGTTTGTGCGCCCATAGATACGTAGAGGTCTCCGGTAATTGAAGAATCAATAGAGGATTCAGTCATCGGCATTTCACTGGAGAAATACTTTCTCTTCTCAGGTGTCAGCTCGGCAATGGTCTTCTGACCTTTAGTAACGGTAAAGAAGCCTTTGTCAGCGATAAAGTTGGGTCCGCGGATTCCGGTTTCAACTTTGTCAAATTTAAAGTTGTACTCACCGACGGAAACTTCATGACCCGGAGTCATAGTTACATCTCTTTCAAGGGAGTAAGTCATGACCATAGAAACGCCTACGATGAAGACTGCCACACCAAGGTGAGCAACCATCATTCCCCAGTAAGCTCTGCTTAAAGAGGAGATCTTGCGAAAGAAGTTGCCACGGATATTTCTAATGTTTTCTCGGACGCTTTCTAAGAAAGTGGTCAAGACCCAGAAAGAAAGGAAGAGACCAATGAACACCCATGTGCTCCAACCCCATAATAGCGGGACAGAAGCTCCCAGGATCGCAGAAATAATCAGACACCACAATGTTCTCTTGCCTAAGTCAGAAACACTTGCGTCTTTCCATCGAACCAGAGGTCCTATACCCATTAAGAAAATAACCGGAACCATGATTGGACCGAATACAGAATCAAAGTACGGAGGTCCTACGGAAATCTTGCCTGCATTGAGGGCATCAATAAATAGTGGATATAAAGTTCCAAGGAGAACAGCACCCATAGCAACAACGAGTAATACATTGTTGACAAGAAGCAGAGCTTCTCTGGAGAACAATTCAAATTGTCCGCCTGTCCCGACGCGAGGAGCTCTCCAGGCAAAAAGCAGCAAAGAGCCGCCGATTACGCAGACAAGAAGAGCCAAGATAAACAGTCCTCTCTGAGGATCCGTTGCGAAAGCATGGACGGAAGTCAAGACCCCTGAGCGAACTAGGAAGGTTCCGAGCAAGGAAAGAGAGAAAGTAATCAAGGCCAACAGAACAGTCCAGATCTTAAAGCTTCCACGCTTTTCAGTAACTGCCAAAGAATGAAGCAAAGCTGTACCAGTAAGCCAAGGCATAAAAGAAGCGTTTTCAACCGGATCCCAGAACCACCAGCCGCCCCAGCCCAGTTCATAGTAGGCCCACCAGGAACCAAGAGCAATGCCGAGAGTTAAAAAGATCCAAGCAATGCTTGTCCATGGACGTGTCCAGCGGGCCCAAGCAGCATCTAATCTTCCTCCGATAAGAGCAGCTACCGCAAAAGCAAAAGGAACCACCATTCCTACATAGCCCATGTAAAGAAGAGGAGGATGGAAAACCATTCCCGGGTCTTGAAGGAGCGGGTTTAGGTCTCGGCCTTCCGAGGCTGCAGGAAACAGGCGTACGAAAGGATCGCTGGTTAAAAGCATGAATAGTGTCAGGCCGACGGAAATCAAGCCCATAACACCGATCACGCGTGCCATTACTTCCTGCGGCAAATGCTTGGAAAATAGAGCAACGCAAAGACCCCAAACTGCCAAAAGCACTGTCCACAACAGAATAGAGCCTTCGTGAGAGCCCCATGTTGCGGATAACCTGTAGAACCACGGCAGAAGAGTATTGGAGTTACTTGCTACGTTGACAACAGAAAAGTCATTAACGTAGAAAGACCACATCAAGCAGCCGAAAGCAATAAGGCAGAATACAGAATTGGCAAATACTGCAGGTCTGGCCACATTAACCCAGCTTCTTACTCCCAAGGCGGTTCCCGCCAATGGCAAAACACCTTGAATCAGGGCCGCTATTAAGGCGAGAATTAACGCAAAATGTCCTATCTCTGGAATCATCCAACTCTCCGAAACTTATGACTTTGAAGCACGAGCTTTTTCATGCGCTTCCTTAACGGCTTTTTCCGCTTCAGGGGGCATGTAATTTTCATCATGCTTTGCTAAAACTTGATCTGCTTCGAAGACTCCATTCTTGAGCTTTCCTTGAGCAACTACACCCTTCCCTTCTTTAAAAAGATCAGGCAAGCTGCCTTTGTAAGCAACAGGAACTTCATGAGCTGTATCAGTAACGTAAAAATTAACCGTCAAACCGTCAGACTGTCTTTGAACAGAACCTTCTTTGACGAATCCGCCGATTCTGAAAGCCCTCCCTTCGGGAGCTTCCTTAGCAACAACCTGGCTTGGCGAAAAAAAGAAGACAAGGTTGTCCTGGAAAGCATTCATAACTAAACCGACAGCAGCCGCTGCGATTGCCAATCCGCCTCCAATTAAAGCTAAACGTTTCTGTTTGGTGTTCATAGGTCTTCCTCCGCCTGATGAGCGCGTGCCTCAAGCAATAATTCTTTTGCCGCTCTTTGACGGCGTCTGCTTAAACTCACTAATTCACAAATAAAACAAAAAATGACCATCCCGTAGGCGCCCCATACATATCGTCCGTAGCCGCCCATAGAAATAAAATCAGAAAAACTTCCCCACTGATCCATTACAGCTCTCCTTTCAAAGCAAGTTCCTGAGCCCACTCCTCACCTTTTTCGCGTTCCAAAATAATGGAGCGAAGACGGGCAAATGTTGCACCAAAGGTGTATAGCCAGAAGGCGGCAACCATAACGAGCAATGCAGTTAACATGATGGGATGAATGGAGGAACCTGAAGAGGTGAGAGAAGCACCTTGATGCAAAGTGTTCCACCATTGAACAGAAAAATAAACAATCGGAACGTTAATCACGCCGACAATTCCGATGACAGAACAGGCTTTATCCGCCCTTCTCCAATCCGGGATGGCGTTCTGAAGCGCCAAGTAGCCAAGGTAAAAGAAGAATAGAATTAAAGCACTTGTGAGGCGTGCATCCCATACCCAGTAAGCCCCCCAGGTTGGACGACCCCAGAGAGATCCTGTCCAGAGAGCTAAGAAAGCCATCAAGGCGCCGGTAGGTGCCAAAGAAGCAGCAATCATCGGCCAAAGCTTTTTCTCAGTAACTAAACCGAGGATGCAAAAAATAGCCATCAATACATAGAGAAGCATGGCCATCCAAGCACTGGCAACGTGAATATAAAGAATACGGTAGGAATTGCCTTGCGTTACGTCGACCGGAGCTACAAAAAAGCCTAGGTAAAAAGCTATCAGCGCAACAATAGCGGCAGAAACGAGACAAGGCACCGCAAGCTTGCCGGCAAAGCGGTACATCCCCTCAGGAGTAAAGATGGAAGTTGAGGTCATAAAGAAATCTCCTATTCAGCTGCAATCCTCAATGCCGCGGCAGTTGCGATTGGCATGACGACTAAAGAGAAAAGGGTTAAGGCACCAACAATTAAAAAATAGGCGGAGGAGGATACTCCAACTGAAACAGCTTCAGCAGCTCCTGCCCCAAAGATTAGTACGGGAATATAAAGTGGAAGAACGAGTAAGGAAGTGAGAACACTTCCTCCTCTGACTCCGAGAGTCAGAGCTGCACCGACAGAACCCACCAGGCTTAAAACCGGAGTTCCAATAAACAGAGCAGTAATCAGAGCTACCGTGACCTCAGCATTTAAATCAAACATTAAGGCGAAAACCGCGGAAATTACAGTCAAAGGGATGCCGGTAGTCAACCAATGTGCAAAAACCTTCGCAATCACGATAACTGTAAGCGGCTCTCCCGATAGAAGCATCTGTTCAAGAGTTCCATCGGCAAAATCGTTAGCAAAAAGTCTCGGAAGGGAAAGAAGAGCCGCAAGAAGAGCCGCAACCCAAACCACTCCGGGTGCAATCAATCTTAATAATTGTTGATCGGGACCGATTCCCAGCGGAACTAAAGTAACGACGACAATGAAGAAAAATACTGTATTGAGAATGTCTGACTTTTGTCGAAGGGCCAAAGTAAGATCTCTTATCAAAACTGCTCGAAACAATCTAAACATTTTTCACCTTCTTCATTTCATGACGTCCGAGCCATACGCCACCTTTCAGAGTGATGACCTCTTTTTTATTTGCAGAAATCGGAACTTCTTGGTGTGTTGTCAAAATGACAATTCCGCCGCTATTAACATGCTCAGCAATTTGATTGGACAAATTTTCTACTGCAGCAACGTCCAGAGCAACGAAGGGTTCATCTAAAACCCACAGCTTGGCATGAGAGGAAGCATAAAGTCTTGCCAGTGCCACACGCCTTCTTTGCCCTTGTGAAAGAGCACGTGTGATTTGGTCCTCAAAACCTTCCAATCCAACCTTCTTAAGGCATTCGTCCGCATATTCAGAAGTAATCGGATGTTCTCCGATTTCGCAATTGATAAGAAGATTCTCTCTGGCGGTAAGCTCATCCTTCACCCCATTAAGGTGTCCGATATAAACCAGTTCTTTCCAGAAATCTTCTTTTAGTTTTTTGATTTCCTGACCGCCCCAAAGAATCTTTCCTTCCTGAGGGGACATAAGACCAACCAGAAGACGCAGCAAACTAGTCTTACCCGTTCCATTCGGACCGGCAATTCTTACCAGAGTGCCTTCTTGACAGGAAAAGTTAAGCTTACGAAAAAGCAGCCTTTCCCCGCGAATGCACTTTATATCCTTAAGCTCTAGTTGGGGGACGGATTGAGACATAAATTGAAAAATTTAACGTTAAATTCAGCCGAAGCTAGTTTAGGAATAAGGAATTAAATTAACCTTAGGCACTCTTGGTCCTTCACTTCACTAGGGAAAGCCCTACCATCTTCGATTCTGACGTTTTGTTTTTTATACCGGCCCTTCTCGAGAACCAGAAAGATTAAATGTTACGTATTGCGTTACAGCTAATTTATAAAATCATACTTATCTCTATGTTTTTATAGGAAACCCATTTTAAGCACGATTCCCTCTAAGTGTTTACGTTTAAGGTTACAGTTACTCAAGAGGTTCGATGCGTTGAACCTGCAATAACCCTTACTGATGGAATTGCTTCTATGACAGAAACTAACTATGAAATGATGCGGCGTCAGGGAGTTTCAAGACGGAGTTTTTTGAAATTCTGCTCCCTCACGGCTGCTTCTCTCGGATTAGGTGCTTCCGGCGCAGCTGATATCGCTCACGCTATGGAAACAAAGCCTAGAACTCCAGTTATCTGGCTTCACGGACTTGAATGCACTTGCTGTACAGAGTCTTTTATTCGTTCTTACCATCCGTTGGTTAAAGATGTCATTCTCTCTATGATTTCTTTAGCATATGACGACACATTGATGGCCGCAGCAGGTGAGCAAGATCACCAAGCTTTGGAAGATGTTATGAAGAAATTCGACGGCAACTATATTCTTGCTGTTGAAGGTTCTCCATGCTTGGGAGACGACGGTGTCTTCTGTATTCCCGGTGGCAAACCGTTTATTGAAAAACTCCTTCACTGCGCTAAAGGAGCAAAAGCCATCATTGCTTGGGGCTCTTGCGCATCTTGGGGTTGTATCAATACTGCAAAACCAAACCCGACTCACTCAGTACCTATTACCGATGTAATCAAAGACAAACCGATTATTCGCGTACCGGGTTGTCCTCCGATTCCTGAAGTCATGACCGGTGTCATCACTTACATGCTTACATATGATCGTCTTCCTCCGGTTGACGGTCAACTGCGTCCGAAGATGTTCTACGGTCAGAGAATTCATGATAAGTGCTACAGAAGAGCCCACTTTGATGCCGGTCAGTTCGTTGAAAAATTTGACGACATCGGTGCCAAGCTTGGTTACTGCCTGTACAAAGTCGGCTGCAAAGGACCTATCACTTACAACTCTTGTTCTGCTATTAGATGGAACGAAGCAATTTCTTGGCCGGTTCAGTCGGGCCATCCATGCCTTGCTTGTTCAGAAGCTGATTTCTGGGATAAAGGTTCCTTCTACGCACACGAACCAACTATTCTTCCTCCAAGCTGGGGCCTTGGTATTCAAGCAACTGCTGACCGCGTCGGTCTGGCTGCTCTCGGTGTAGTCGGCGCTGCAATTGCCGTCCACGTCGCTGCAAGTGCTGTTGCCAGAGCAAAGAGCAAAGAAGTTAATAAAGACATGGGAGCGAACTTATAATGGCAAACCAGAAAATTGTTGTTGACCCTATCACCCGTATTGAAGGTCACTTACGTATGCAAGCCGTCATGGACGACAACAACGTTATTGTCGATGCCATGTCCACAGGCACAATGTGGAGAGGTTTGGAAGTCATCCTCAAAGGCCGCGATCCACGTGATGCATGGGCTTTCGTAGAACGTATTTGCGGTGTATGTACCGGGATTCATGCTCTTTCTGCAGTTAGAGCCGTTGAAGATGCTCTGGGAATTAAGATTCCTAAGAATGCAAACATCATCCGCAACTTGATGAATGCTACCCTCTACTGCCAGGACCACCTTACACATTTCTATCAGCTCCACGGCTTGGACTGGATTGATGTAGTAAGCGCGCTGAATGCTGATCCGAAAAAAACCAGCGAAATCCAGGTAGCAATTTCTAATCACGCCCTTTCTTCTCCAGCGTACTTCAAAGAAATTCAAGACAGACTTAAGAAGTTTGTTGCAAGCGGCCAACTTGGTATTTTCGCAAATGCCTATTGGGGCAACCCAGCTTACAAGCTTCCGCCTGAAGTCAACCTTCTCGGTGTAACACACTATCTTGAAAGCTTGGACTATCAGCGTCAAATCGTTAAGGTCCATACAATTCTCGGAGGAAAGAACCCACACCCGAACTATTTGGTCGGCGGGGTACCGTGCCCAATTAACATGAACGACACGGGTGCTCAAGGCACAATGGTCAACCAGATTTGGGTTAACTACATCCGCGATATCGCCAAAGACACAATCAAGTTTATTGAAGAGGTCTACTATCCGGACCTTATGGCAATGGCTCCGTTCTACAAAGACTGGTTCAAGATTGGCGGAGGCCTCTCCAACCAGAACTTGCTCTGCTACGGCGACTTCCCAAGATATGCCAACGATCTCTCTGAAAAGAGCTTGTTGATGCCTAACGGCGCCATCATCGACGGCAAACTTGATGAAATCCACCCGGTTGACCTAAAAGATCCTAACCAGATTAAAGAATTCGTTGATCACTCTTGGTATCAGTATCCTCAGCCGGATGCAGGCTTGCATCCATGGGACGGTATCACTGATCCGAAATTTGAACTTGGAGCCGGTACTGAAGGTACCAAGACAGATATTAAGTGGCTTGGTGCTGAAAGCCGTTATTCCTGGATTAAAGCTCCTCGCTGGAACGGTCACGCTATGGAAACCGGCCCATTGGCCCGTATGGTGCTTGCATACGCTAAGAAGATGCCTGAACAGACAGAATTGGTTAATGAAGCCCTTTCAAAGGCAGGCGTACCAATTCAAGCGATGTTCTCAACTCTTGGCCGTACATTGGCTCGATGCTTAGAAGCTCGTATGATGGCTCGTGAAATGCTTCGTTGCGTTGATGAACTCGAAGCCAACATTAAGGCGGGTGACGAAGTTGCTGCCAATATGGAAAAATGGGAACCGAGCACATGGCCGCTCGAATGCAAGGGTGTTGGTCCTGCTGAAGCTCCGCGTGGCGCTCTTGGCCACTGGTGCGTCATTAAAGGCGGTGTCATTGCAAACTGGCAGGCTGTTGTTCCGTCTACTTGGAATGCTTCCCCACGTGATCCGAAGGGCCAATTGGGTGCATATGAAGCCGCATTGCTCGGTACTCCGGTAGCCGTCGCTAACCAGCCGCTTGAGATCTTGCGTACTATCCATAGTTTCGACCCGTGCTTGGCTTGCGCAACTCACGTACTTTCAACTGAAGGACAAGAACTCTGCAAAGTTCAAGTTCGCTAAGAAGGGGGTTTTATGAAAATCTCGAAATGGTCGTATGAAATTCTTGAAGGACCGATCGAGCCTGTATATGTCTATGAGGCCCCAGTTAGGTTTTGGCATTGGGCACAAGCGGTTGTTTTCTTTCTCTTGTGTATCACCGGCTTCTTAATCGGCTGGCCTCCGATCCCCAACTATGCGGATACATGGAGCACATATTTCTTCGGACATATTATCCTGATCCACTTAGTATGCGGCATGCTGTTTGCTGCTCTTCTTGCCTACCGTATCTACTGGGCATTTGTGGGCAACAAATACTCAAGAATGATCTTCATTCTGCCCTTCTGGGACATTATGTGGCTCAAAGGCATCTTCGGTTGCGCTGCTTATTATCTCTTCTTGAATAAGCATCCAAAAGAATATGTCGGACACAATCCTTTGGCTCAAACCGCAATGTGCTTAATGTACATTCTCGGCAGTGTTCTCATCATCATTACCGGGTTTGGTCTTTATGCTCAGCAATGGGGTTGGGATACAGGTTGGATGACATACTTCGGTTGGGTTACTGAATGGCTTGGCGGCCCGCAGCCGGTAAGAACCTTCCACCATTTGCTGATGTACTACATCCTTATCTTCCTCTGCGCTCACTTATACATGAGCTTCCGTGAAGATATTATGGGCGGCGGTACTCAGGTATCCACAATTATCAACGGCATCCGCTACTTCAAGGAACCTCAGTTCCCGGACGCGGAGATCGAAAGAACTTACTCCGGTAAGTAATTTCTAGGCGTTGTATAAAATTGGCTGCAGAATTACGGAATAAAGGATTCGGAAGAGAGGCCAAATTATCCGACCTCTCCTTCCTGAAGTCCTGCAGAAGCGCCCCTCACCCGGGAGCGTTCTTAGATTCCAGATTTCTGCAGCCCCTTTCTATTTCTCAGGCTCACCTTGCGAGGGCCTTAGGAATCTCAAGAAGAAGAGTTAATGAACTAGTAGTAGGAAAACGCTCAATAACTCCCTCTACCGCTATAAAGCTTGCCCGCTTCTTTAATACGGACCCCGAATTTTGGCTTACGCTGCAAATGCACTGGGATCTATACCAGGAACTGGAAAAAGAAAAGCGACAAAGTCTTCCCGCACAATAAGAAGCTCGTCTCTGACGAGTTTTGTTGTTTTTATATCCTCCTTTTCAGTCCTTCTTATATAACTTATTCATATTACTTTTAGTTAATTTCTTTATCTATACAAAAATTTCAATCCACTCGCTATTTAAGAGCCAATCATTAGTATTTCCACTTACTTTTACCGTATAATCACTTGGATAAGTAAGTGTAACTACGAAGGTTACTAATAGCGTATGACAAAAGAAATTCCAACTTTAATCCTCGGGATCGGAAACATTCTTTGGGCTGACGAAGGCTTTGGCGTAAGAGCTGTTGAAGAGTTCCATAAAAGCTACGCAGTGCTTGATCCGGCAGACAAAGTAATCGACGGAGGCACTCTCGGAATGTATCTGTTCGATGACATTTGTAGATGCGACAAGCTTCTGGTTTTTGACTGCTGTGATTTTCACGGAAAACCCGGTGAATTAAGAGTTCTTCACGATAAAGAAATTTCAATTTGGACATCAACCAAACTTTCCCCGCACCAAGACGGAATGAATGACTTATTAGCAGCTGCTCATCTACGCTTGTCTGCGCCGAACCAAATCATCGTTGTGGGCTTCCAGCCTGTGCTTCTTGATGATTACGGTGGTTCTTTATCTAATGAGGCCAAAAAACAGCTCGGGCCAGCCGTTGAGGCTGCTTTTAAAGAATTAAAAAACTGGGGTGTCCCTTTAAGAGAAAGAACTCTGAACGAATCTTACGAGCCTCTGAATGAAAACTCTGCCCTGAACATGGAAAGGTACGAAGCAGAAAGACCTTCTCAAGAAGAGGCTGATCGAACGGGTGATAGAAGATACGCCTTTATCCGCACTAACGAGGCATAACCTATGTGTATCGGAATACCAATGATCGTCAAGGAGCTTCCGGATGAAGGCGTGGCCATCTGTGAAGGCAGAGGCCTGCGGGAAAAAATCGACATTATGATGGTTGGCCCGCTTGAACCCGGAACTTGGATCCTGGCATGGAACGGAACAGCAATGGACGTTCTTACGGAAGACAGAGCTGCCCAAGTAAACAAAGCGTTAGATTCTCTGGAAAACGTGATGAACGGGAATCTTGATCCAAATACTGAGGACGCATTTGCCGACATCACTGCAAACACCGGACGTCTTCCTCCGCATCTGGCTGCCCAATTAAAAAAGAGGTAATCATGCTTATAGAAGTACCTAAAAAAATAGATCTGCAGACTCATCCTATCTTTAAAAAAATGACTGAGGAATGTGGTTTCGAGCAAATTGATTCCGATTCTTTTGAAGCATTTCTTAAGAAAGACGGTCTTTCTCTGATTCTCTTTGTAGACGATCCAAACCGCATGAAAGAAACTATGGATGCGATCGTCATTGCTCCAGAGTTGGCAAAATCCTGTCAATTAATCAAAAACAAAGCTGTCATCTGCCCTCCTCATGCCAGAAAACTTTCTGCTATCTACGGCTTCAAACGCTGGCCGGCTATGGTATTTGTAAGAGACGGTGCTTATCTCGGAGCGGTCGACGGCTTGCGTCTGTGGTCTCAACTTGTTGCTGAAGTTGATGAAATTATTCAGCGTTCTCCTTCCTTCCCACCATCAATCGGAATTCCTGTTAAATCATGCTAAACAAATTTACTTCTCGGCCAATCAACATTCCAATTAAAAGCATCGGCCCCGGTTCACAGCCCGATGAAGAAAAGGCAATGACCATCGGTGTTCCAGATACCGTGGAAACATACGTCCGACCTCGTGCTCCGGAAATCAGCGATAAAGAAACGGCAACTCGCTGCCGTCAATTATTCATTGAGCTTTATCAAGAAATGAAGAATTGGAACCAAAATTCCAATGCGGCCGGTCCCTCTTTCGCTTTAAACCATCTTGATCCTGCTACCTTGAATTTGGTCAACCAAATGTTGGGTGAAGGCGAAGTTTCTATCATCATCAAACTTCCGCAGGATAATTTCGACGAGATCCGCATTCAAGAATCCATCTTCGTCGGTGTTTGGCGTGTCTGCTATTACAAAGATGGCAAACCAATTTCCGACCAGATCGAAGTAAGCGCCATACCCGCCTGCGTACCGGAAGCCGCTTATCTGACTTCTAAAGAGGGACTTAACCCTACAAAGGAAGACCCGGAGGCCATGAACAGCCCTGCCATCTTGGCTGAACTTAACGCCGCTCTTAAGAGCTGGGAACCGGGCGCACCAGCTAAGACATTTAATTTGAGTCATCTTCCAATGACTCCGGCTGACAATCAGATCATTGACACAGCTCTTGGCATGGGCGCCGTGCATATGATGTCCAGAGGATTCGGAAACTGCCATATTCTTTCCACCGACGTTCGTCATGCATGGAGAATTCAGTACTTTAACAACGCTCCGACTCGTTTGATGATTCTCAACACCATTGTCGTCTGCGGTCTCCCCGAAGAAGCACTTGCCTCTGCAGAAGATCTTCAGGACTCGGTCTTGCGAATCAAAGAATTGGTCGAATGGGTTACATCTAGCTGGGAGCTTTCTTCCGTGGAGTTGTCTTAATGCATGGCTTTGAAGGAACTTATTTAGGGGACGCCTCCAAGCTCAAGGACACAGACTGCTTGGAATGTAAGGTCTGCCACTATGTTTACGATCCGGAAAAAGGCGATATTGATCAGAATATCGAACCTTCTACTCCATTTTCTCAACTTCCTGACTATTGGTGCTGCCCGGTCTGCGGATGCGAAAAAGAACTGTTCATGGTAGTTCCCAAAGATTATGCAGAAAAGTGAGGTGTCTGCCGTTTGGAAACCAAATCCAGCCTCTCGTTTAGAGGCTGGGTTTAAGTACATTCATCAAAACCGAATGAAGGGACTCCCCTTTCTTCATCCGAAAGTTAAGGTCCACGCCGTTGGTTTTAAGAAATGGACGAACTTCTGGCTCGGAGTCATGGTCACGCCTTGGGCCATCAATCTTATTTTATGTGAGGGAGAAGAAGGATATTGGAAATCAGTTCCTGAAGGGAAAAAACTTCATTATCAATTTCCGGCCGGTCTCTATGACTTTATCAGCGTCAAGGATAAAATCCTTGGTGAATACAAAATGTGTTCCCTCCTTTCCCCTCTTGAGGAAATTACGGACGATCAAATGGCTGTCGAAGTCGCCTATGCCGCTCTCGATGAAATTATGAAAGATGAGCAGCCTGAAGAAGAAGGCACTCCTATGGTTGAATCTAAACGAGAAGTCGAGGAAGAGGCAGTAGAAAAAGCCGTAGAGAACACTTTATCTAAACCAATTTCTAGAAGATCCTTCTTTAGAAGGAAACAACAGGAGAACACATGAGCTTTGTCGGAAATCTCAATATTTTTCTCGATACAGACGATAACTGTGTAAGAAATGCAGCTGTGAAAGCTTCTTCTGAAGTTTCTGTAGAAAAGTTATTTATCGGCAAAACCGCAGAGGAAGTCTTTGAACTCATTCCTATTCTTTTTTCTCTCTGCCCCGACTCACAGAGTGCAGCTGCCAAACTTGCGTTGTATGAAGCTTCGGGACAAGACACCAAAGAAACCCTCAAAGACTGCGTTTGGCAGAATTACCTGGAAATCATTAACGAAGGAGTACGTTTCTTTTTGCTGCAGCTTGCTCCTGAAGCTTTCCGAAAAAGACACATTCACCGCATTGTCGAGATTCGTGCACAAGTAAGCGAACTTAAAAAAGTTGATCCTCGCGATTCGGAAAAAGTTAAACAAGAAAAAAGAAAATTAGCAGACTTGGCTCTTCCTCTTTTGCTGGCCGACTTCGGCGAAGATTGGGAGCAAGATCTTCTCAATGGATTCACCGACGAAACTTCTGAAGACATTCCGTCAATCTTTGCGGCTCTTAACTCTCACCGTAACTTAGGATGGTGCAGACTTCCTCTTCTTAAAAAGACTCCTCGAGTGCTTTTAGAAGATGTGAAGGAAAAGAAACTATGGATGTCAAAAGGACATAAGTTCGATATCAAACATCTAACGGGAGCAGTAGCACGTCAAAGAAAAGATCCTCTTATTTCTTATCTGCTCGCACAAGATGGAAACACGGCATACACCCGACTTTGCGCCAGATTCGTTGAACTCATTACAACTCTGATGGATGACTTCCCTTCCGAGATTTCTGCCTCAGTCTTGAAGTTGGAAGATAAATGCGCGCTAAGCGTTATTCAAAACTCTCGCGGCGTTCTTTTTCACTTTGCCAAATTGGAAGAAAAAAAGGGAAAAACCGTCATTGCAGATTACGGTATCTTGACTCCAACAGAGCTGAATGTAACTGACTCCCATGCTTTTAATGATTCTTTAAAAGACATTTCAGGACAGTCGGAAGATGAATTAAAAAAACTGGTTTATCTGGTGGTTTCTTCCTACGACCCGTGTGTTCAAATCAATATCGAGGTCAATAAAAATGCATGAGATGTCTTTGGCGCAAAGCATTGTGGAGATTGTTGAGAGCGTTTCACAACAGAACAACAATCGGGATGTAGCAAAAATTAAATTAATCGTCGGCGAGTTGGCTGGAGTTGAGCTGCAATCCTTGATGCAAAGTCTCACAATCGCCTCTCATGGGACTGTAATGGAAGGAGCAGAAATTGAACTTGAACGCCCGGAAGGAACAGCTTGGTGCATGAAGTGTGCTCAAACCGTTCCGTTCCATCATTTAGGCGATCCTTGTCCTATTTGCGGAGGGTATCAGTTAAGAATTAACGGTGGCAACGAGTTCAGGGTCTCAGAACTTGAACTTAAAACAGAAGATTAGTAACACTTGGAGGTTAATATGTGTATTACATGTGGATGCGGCGGCAAAGGCGCAACAATTGAAGATTTGGATCAATCAGGACAGCATATTCATGCTCATCACCATGGTGATCATGAACATTGCCACGGCCATGAACATCATCACGAACATGATTATGACCACCAACACGAACACAGCCATGAACATCATCATGATCATGGACAGGAACATGATCATACTAATTAATCAGTTAGATTCCCCGAACGAATAGAACTGAAAAAATAAATTAATTTCTAAAAAGGTATTTCATGAGCGATGTAGATGATCGTTTAATCAAACTTGAGATGGATGTTCTGGCAGCAAACGATAAAGTCGCTGCGGAAAACAGGAATTATTTTGCCGAACACAATATTCTCGCACTCAACTTGGTGTCCAGCCCGGGAAGCGGCAAAACTACACTGCTTTGTCAGACTATCGACGCTTTAAAAAATGAAGTCCCTCTGATGGTGATCGAGGGAGATCAGCAGACTATCAATGATGCAGAAAGAATCAGAGCAACCGGCTGCCGAGCTATTCAAATCAACACAGGAGAAAACTGCCATTTAGATGCTGAAATGATTAAAGACGCCTCAGCAAAATTAGTTCCAGAGGACAATTCCATTCTGTTTATCGAAAATGTCGGCAATCTTGTTTGCCCGGCAGCTTTCGACCTTGGAGAATTATGCAAGGTAGTCGTTCTTTCCGTCACTGAGGGAGAGGACAAACCTTTGAAGTATCCGTACATGTTTAATGCATCAAAGGTAATGATTTTGACAAAAATCGATCTCCTTCCTTATCTCAATTTTAACGTTGAGAAATGCAAACAGTACGCCAAACAAGTCAATCCGGATATCGAAATCATTGAACTTTCTTCAACTACCGGAGAGGGAATGGAAAAGTGGATTGACTGGTTAAAGAACCATCGTAAATAATCATATGGATTCAAATCTCTACACCCGAAGAATCCGAGTTCGCGGAACTGTTCAGGGAGTCGGTTTCCGGCCCTTTGTATACGTTATTGCTGTTTCCGAAGGGTTAAAAGGAACGGTTTTAAACGACGGAGAAGGGGTAGAGATTATTCTTCAGGGCACTAAAGAACAACAAGAGGTCTTTGACAGACGCCTCAAGAAAGAACTGCCTCCTCTTGCTTCAGTAGATTCTTTAGACGAAGCAGTCGTTGAGTATCCGGTGTTTTCTTCTTTCAGAATTATTGAAAGCAGATCCTCGGCAGTTAAAACAACGATTCCTGCCGATGCGGCCGTATGCAAAGACTGCTTGGCAGAGCTTGTTGATCCAAGCAACAGAAGGTACCGGTATCCTTTTATTAACTGCACTCACTGCGGTCCTCGATATACGATTACTGCTCATATTCCCTACGATCGACCACAAACCAGCATGAAGGACTTTCCAATGTGTTCTTTGTGCCATAAAGAATATACAGATCCTCTTGACCGTCGTTTTCATGCTCAGCCAAATGCCTGTTGGAACTGCGGTCCTCAACTAGCTTTGAAAGATAAGGACGGCAATCTTATAGAGACCGACGACCCAATTGCAGAAACTTTCAAATTAATAAAAAAAGGTGCAATCGGTGCAATCAAAGGATTGGGAGGCTTTCATCTAGTTTGTGATGCGTTAAATTCCCAAACCGTCAGAGAACTTCGCAAAAGAAAAAACAGACCAAGTAAACCGTTTGCGATCATGACTGCAAACGCTAAGAGTGCGAAAAGATTTCTTGTAATCGATCAAGAAGCCAAAAATCTTTTGGAATCGAGTGCTGCCCCCATTGTTCTTTGTCCAAAGAAGGACAGAACCGATGAACTGCTTGATGGAATAGCTCCCGATCTTTCTACAATTGGTCTGATGCTTCCTTACACACCCATCCATTGGCTTTTATTTTTTGAGGCAGTTAACCGGCAACCTCACTATCCGCTCGCCTCAGAAGAAGTTCCTCTTTATCTGGTAATGACAAGCGCCAATGCAGGAGGTGAACCTCTAGTTATTAACAATAAAGAAGCCGAAGAGCAGCTGCAAGGAATTGCCGATTTTTATCTCGAGCACAATAGGAATATTCTTATACGATGCGATGACTCAGTAATCCGCAGCGATCTTTCGGAACCGACAAAAATCATAAGAAGAGCCCGCGGATACGTTCCAAAGGTCACTAAGCTACCGAGGAAAGTGCCTTCCTGCATCGCTACAGGATCCTGGCTAAAGAACACCGCTTGTGTTTCAAAAGAAGATAGTGCGATTCTTTCTCAGCATATTGGAGATTTGGACAGAGTCTCTAATTGCACGACTTTATCTGAAGCTATTGAACATTTGATTGAAACGTTTGATATTCACCCGTCTATTATTGCCTGTGATTTTCATCCCGACTTCTTTTCAACTCGATTAGCAGAAGATTTAGCGGATAAATACGGAGCCAAGCTTTTTCCTGTCCAGCATCATCACGCTCATATCGCCTCCGTAATGGCTCAGCATGGGCTTGAAGAGCCTGTTCTGGGAGTTGCCTTGGACGGGGTTGGATTAGGGACGGACGGCACAAGCTGGGGAGGAGAAATTCTTCTCGTAGATCCGAGCGGATTTTTGCGTTTAAGCCACTTCAAACCAGTTGCCCTTCCGGGCGGAGATAAATGCGCAAAAGAGGGATGGAGAATTGCCGCAACCTTTTTAGCAAAACACGGAAATCGTAACCTGGCTCGAGAATTGTTCCCGAACAGGAATGTTCAAATGATTTTTCATCTGATTGATTCAAACTTTCCTATTCCACAGTCCTCAAGTCTAGGCAGGCTTTTTGACATGGCGGCAGCACTTCTTCGGGTTAAGGACTTTTCCACCTACGAAGGCGAAGCCCCTGTTCTATTGGAATACGCAGCCAAAAATAAAAACGGCCGCTTTTTGAGAGAAATGGTCAAACGAGAAAACGGCATTCTAAATCTCGATGAATTTCTTCTGCATCTTGCTCAAAGGCAAGACACAGCAGAAGCGGCTGCGGATTTTCACACGACAATTGCTTCCGCTATTGCCGAAGAATTAATTGAACAAAGTACAAAGGCAGGCATCACGAAAATCTGTTTTTCAGGCGGCTGCTGCCTCAATAATCTCATGATAAGACAAATCAAAAATGCATTGAAGCATCAAAAGTTAAAAATTTACGAATCTACCGAAGTCCCTTGTAATGACGGAGGTTTATCTCTCGGACAGCTGTGGGTCGCCGGTATGGCAAATGTTATAGAGAAGGAATAAAAATGTGTTTAGCCGTTCCCGTACAAATTATTGAAGTGCTTCCCGGTGATGAAGCAATCGCAGAAATTGCCGGTGTTAAGAAAACAATTTCTACGGCTTTGATTGAAGATGTACAAGTCGGTGATTATGTCATTCTTCATGTCGGTTATGCTCTTCAGAAGATCGATCCTGAAGAAGCCCAAAAAACCATTCAACTTTTCAATTCTCAGGTCTCCGCTTAAGAATAGTTTTATGAAATACATTAGTGAATATCGCGACTCAGCAATAGCCAAAGAGATCACAAAGAAGATTGCGGAAGAAGTCAGACCGGAGCGTACCTATCGTTTAATGGAATTTTGCGGCGGTCATACTCACGTTTTAAGCCGTTACGGCTTAGAAAATATTCTTCCGAAAAATGTGGAAATGATTCACGGTCCGGGCTGTCCCGTTTGCGTCATGCCGATCGGACGAATCGACTCTGCCATTGAGCTAGCCGTTAAGCATCATGTTATTTTGTGTACTTATGCTGATACCATGCGAGTACCGGCATCCGGCGGAATCTCCATGATGAAGGCGAAAGCTCAAGGTGCAGATATCCGCATGGTTTACTCCGTCAGCGATGCGTACAAGATTGCAAAAGAAAACCCCGACAAAGAGGTTGTCTTTTTTGCCATAGGATTCGAAACTACGACACCTCCTACAGCCGTTGTTCTAAAACAGGCAAAGGCAGAAAATATTAAGAATTTCTCAGTGTTCTGCAACCATGTTTTAACCCCAGCCGCCATGAAGCACATTTTGAACAATCCGAACGGCGTCAAAATTGACGGGATTGTCGGCCCCGCCCATGTTTCCACCATTATCGGATCTGACCCCTACAAGGAATTGGCAGAGAAATATAAAAAGTCCGTTGTTGTCGCAGGTTTTGAACCGTTAGACATGCTTCAAGCTATTCTTATGCTCATTAGGCAAATTAATGACGGAAGAGCGGAAGTTGAAAACGAATTTATTCGTGCGGTCAAGCCCGAAGGCAACGTTAAGGCCATTAATCTAATGAAGGAAGTCTTTGACATCAGAGACTCTTTTGAGTGGCGAGGCCTCTCAAGCGTTCCCTATTCCGCTCTAAAGCTAAGTGAAGACTATGCCTTCTTTGACGCAGAAAAACGTTTTGATCTTCCCTACCGCAGAGTCCCGGACAACAAAGCATGCGAATGCGGCGCGATTCTGCGAGGAGAAAAGCATCCGTCCGACTGCCGTGCTTTCGGAACTGTCTGCACACCGGAAACTCCAATCGGAAGCTGCATGGTCTCCAGTGAAGGCGCCTGCGCAGCTTATTACACTTACGGAAGAAGAACAAAGAAATAGCCAGTATCGGTGCAAATAAAATGCAAGAAAAAAAGAAACATTATGTCCGTCCGCTGAATATTAAAAACGGAAAAATCGAAATGAACTATGGCGCAGGCGGCAAAGCCAGCGCACAGTTAATCTCCGAACTCTTTGCCAAGTACTTCAACAATGAATATCTCATGCAAGGCGATGACGGAGCATATCTTCCAGCCGCTGAAGGCCACATAGTGATGGCGACCGATTCTCATGTCGTCTCTCCCATTTTTTTCTCCGGCGGCGACATCGGTTCATTATCCGTTCATGGAACCGTTAACGATGTTTCCGTGTGCGGTGCAAAACCTCTTTACTTAAGCGCAGGTTTTATTCTCGAAGAAGGTTTCCCTTTAGCTGACCTGGAAAAGATTGTGAAGAGCATGGCCGAAGAGGCCAAGAAAGCCGGAGTCTATATTGTGACCGGTGATACCAAGGTAGTTGAAAAAGGCAAAGGGGACGGCATTTACATCAACACCACGGGTGTTGGTGTTGTACCTAAAGGCATTCACCTTTCCGGAGCAAACTGCAAACCAGGCGACGTGATTGCCGTGTCAGGCGACATTGGAGACCACGGCATTGCCATTATGAGTCAACGAGCCAATTTAGGCTTTGAGACCGAAATTCAAAGCGATTCCGCAAGTCTCAATTCCATGACAGAAGCATTAGTCAAAGAGATTCCTTCTTTACGCTGTATGCGTGATCCGACACGCGGAGGTCTTGGTACCACACTTAATGAACTTGCAACTCAATCTAAAGTCGGAATGAAAATTGAAGAGGCTAAGATTCCGGTGAAAGAACAGGTTACCGCTGCTTGTGAATTCCTCGGTCTCGATCCTTTATTTGTTGCCAATGAAGGAAAGCTTATCGCAATTTGCGGACCTGAAGATGCAGAAAAAATGCTGGAAATTATGCGTGCAAATCCCTTAGGAAAGAATGCTCAGATTATCGGGACTTGCGTAGAGGATGAGAACTGCTTTGTTCAGATGGAAACGCCCTTCGGTGGAACTAGAATGGTGGATTGGTTAAGCGGAGAACAGTTACCGAGAATCTGCTAGTCCACTACTATATAATCGTTCCTATCACGCATATTTAGGAGAAAGTATTTATGAAACAGCCTCATTTGGTGTTGTTGGTAGATGACCATTCTCTGATCACCACAGCAATGAGCGCGTTATTAAAAAGCATGTACCCGGAAGTCCAAATTTATACAGGATCTTCGGCAAGAGATGCGCGTGAGTTAGCAAACAAATTTGGTGATTCCGCAGACTTGATGATTTTAGATTTATGCTTACCTGACTCAAGCGGTACCGGATTACTTGAACAATTATTATCTGAATATCCTGCTCTGAAAATTCTTGTGTTATCAGGAGTAGTCGATCCAGACAGTATTTTGAAGAGCCTATCGGCCGGCGCTGCAGGTTACGTTCCTAAATCCTTGGATGCTACACTCCTTAAACATGCAATTAGCTTTGTGCTTGAAGGCGGTGTTTATATCCCTTCCAAAGTTCTCTCTCAACAGCAGTCTGTTGGAATGAATCCTCAGCAGCCGCTTGAAAACCCGAGCTCCTCCGTGCACTTAACTCCAAGGCAGTGTCAAGTTCTTAAACTGCTTAGCCAAGGGGATTCAATTAAGACTATCTGCAAAAAAATGGAACTCTCTGAGGGAACCATTAAGACTCATGTCGCGGCTATTTACCGAGCATTTAATGCCAAAAATAGGACTGAAGCTCTTATAGCAGCACGTAAAAACGGCTTCAATGTAGATTAACTCATAAAAAATCCGCCAAATCGGCGGATTTTTTATGTTTTATTTTCTTCTTCTAATCTGTTTTCTTCCTTTTCTCTTAGAAGATTTCTTAACTTCTTTGACTGTCGCTGCAGGCGTCTCTGTAGACGGGGCAACTTCAGCTGCTTCTTCTTTAACTTCAGCTTTTGGCTCTTCCTTGATTTCTTCTCTCACCTCAGGTTCAGGAAGTTCCTCTTGGATGAGTTTTTCAGTTTCAGCTTGCTCTTTCTGTTCATCCTCTTTAACCAACTCCTTAAGGCTGTACTGAAGCTGTTCAAGAAAGTCGATTACCGCATACACCTGTTCATCAAGAGGATGCTTTTTAGAGCGTGATTTAAGAATCAGTTTAAAAATTTTGTCTTCTAACTTAATTCTTTTTTTGATTTCTTTTTTGGAAATATCTTTTTTTTTAGACATAATTCCCTCCGTCACTTGATATTGAGAAAATATTATTGCATTGAGTTATAGGTATTAATCGATTCTACCCGAAGATCAACACACTTCCTGCGTTCTAGAATAAGAAGTCAAACTGCCTCTTGAAACAGCTTTAAGACTGATAGGGTTCTCCGTTTTTTCTTCTCAACCCGTGATCCGTCAGTTCTTCGAATCCGTTCCCTTCATCAATTGGCTTAAAAGGTTTTGGAGAATCATTGACCAGCCGTTCCGTGAAACCAAATTGATTAGGTTCTTTATCTGAAGGGGAGAACATTAGATAAAGCATTAACGGAGGAACCAGAAAAAACAAAATGCACCAACATCCTGAGTGTCCTATGTCATGGAGTCGGCGAATAACCAAGAGAATTGAAGGAACAATGGCAAGGGCAAAATAAATCGAAACGATAATCGGATAATCAGAAACTATTGTATCCAGGCCGAAGCATAAGGCCGCAAAGAGAACAAAGAACAACACATACCAATTAAATTCTGATCTCCCTGCCCTTCCTCTGAAATCAGAAACTTTGCTTATTGCAAATTTGAACCATCTCAGCCCTGTTCTCATAAATCCTCCCTTCCTTCACAATAGCGCAAAGGGAAGCCGAAGCCTCCCTTCTAAAAACGAAGTGGGTATCAAATATTATGGGACCATGTCAGTAATTTCATCTTTTCTGACTTTCTTGACTAAGTCCTCTCTCTTAACTCCTAAGTAGAGAGCGATAGCCGCAGAAACGAACACTGAAGAGTACACACCCAACAAAATACCGATAGTTAAAGCTAAAGCGAAGTAATGGAGAGCAGGACCTCCAAAGAAGAACATCGCTAAAGTCACCATCAATGTCGAAGAGTGAGTAATGATCGTTCTGGATATGGTCTGGGTAATAGCCGTATTAACAATTTCTACCGGTGTTCCCTTTCGAATCTTTCTGAAGCATTCTCGGCATCGATCGAAAATAATTACAGATTCATTAACGGAATAACCTAGCACGGCCAGTACCGCAGCAAGCACCGGCAAAGAGAACTCCCATTGGAATAAAGAGAAGAAACCAAGCACCAAAATTACGTCGTGGAAGTTAGCGATAATGGCTGCCACAGCGAATTTCCATTCAAAACGGAATGCTAAGTAGACCATGATACCGATAATCACAAGCAAGAGTGCGGTTAAACCGTCAGTTGCCAATTCTTCACCAACCTGAGGACCGACGAATTCAGTTCTTCTCAACTCGGCTTTAGCATCGTGCTGATGAATAACTTCCATAACTTCGGCGCTCATCTCTGCAGAGGTCTTATCCCCTTTCAGAGGGAGACGAATTTGAACGTCTCTGGCTGTACCAAAGTTAACAACCTGAACCTCTCCGCCCGTGACTTTTTCCAAATCCGTACGGATTTGCTGAATCGGCGCAGCTTGCGGGTAATTAACTTCCATTACCAAACCGCCCGTAAACTCAATGGAGAAAGCTAAACCTTTAATGACCAGAAGAGCAACTGCAATAAAAAATGAAAGAAACGATATCGCATTCAAAATTTTTGAATACTTCATGAATGGAATCGTTTTATGAATTTTAAACAGCTCCATGATTAGGCTCCCTTTTTAGTTTTTTCTGCATCAGGGATCCAAACCTGACCAATTGAAAGCTTAGTAAGTTTCTTACGGCGACCATAGTAGAGATTAACAATTGCTCTAGATACCATCACGGCAGTAAAGATAGAAGTAAGAATACCTAAACAGTGAACAACCGCGAAGCCTCTGACCGGACCGGAACCAAAAATCAGCAGAGCGACACCGGCAATCAAGCTCGTAATGTTGGAGTCCAAAATGGTATTAAAAGCCATTCCGTAACCTTCCGAGATTGCCTGCTGAGGGGTACGTCCCACTCTCAGTTCTTCACGAATACGTTCATTAATAAGCACGTTAGCGTCGACAGCCATACCAAGGGTCAAGGCCATAGCTGCAATACCCGGCAACGTTAGAGTTGCTTGGAGCATAGACAAGATGGCAACCAGCAAGAATAAATTGCAGGTCAAAGCTATTGCGGAAATTACACCAAACAAATGGTAGTAAATAATCATGAAGACAGAAACGGCGATGAAGCCCCATAAAGTGGATTTAAAGCCAGCTTTAATATTTTCTTCACCAAGGCTCGGACCAACCAGTCTTTCTTCAATGATTTCCATCGGAGCAGCCAAAGAACCGGCTCTTAACAACAAAGCAGTATCCGTTGCCTCAACAGTGGTCATTCTTCCGGAGATTTGAACGCGGCCGCCTCCGATTTCCTGACGGATAACCGGAGCAGTAACGACCTCACCTTTACCTTTTTCGAAAAGGATGATGGCCATTCTCTTACCGACATTTTCACGAGTAACGTCTTTGAACTTTCTTGCACCCTTATTGTCTAAGGTCAAGTTAACTGTCGGTTCTTGAGTCTGGCTGTCGAATCCCGGCTGAGCGTCATTTAAATTTTCTCCGGTGAGGATGACTTCACGCTTGACGAGGATTTCTCTGCCTTCTCGGTCTTTATATTTTTCAGTGCCGAAGGGAACTGTACCTTGAGCGAGAGAGTTCATCGCCTCCGGACTATCGTCGACCATACGCACTTCCAAAGTAGCTGTACGACCGAGAATGTCCTTAGCCTTTGCTGTATCTTGAACCCCCGGGAGCTGGACCACAATACGGTCAGCACCCTGCTGAGCGATTACAGGCTCTGCCACGCCAAGTTCATTAATTCTGTTATGAAGAGTAGCAACATTCTGCTTCAAGGCATATTCCTGAACGTCAGACATTGCCTTTTGAGACATTGTGCCTCGAATGATGTAGCGATTGCCGCTTCCCGGAAGTTCTTCGTACTGCATATCGGAAGCATGGTCTCTCAGTACATCGAAAGCAGCTCTTTGCTCCGCTTCACTTCTGAAGAGGATTTCAATGTTGTTTCCGCTGCGGGTAATACCGGCGTGTCTAATCTTCTTTTCTCTTAAGAATGTTCTTACATCACCGACTGCAGCTTCAATTCTCTTTGAAACGGCTGCTTCCATATCGACAGCCAATAGGAAGTGAACGCCGCCGCGAAGGTCAAGCCCTAAGTACATCGGCAAAGCATTAATACTTAAAAGCCACTGCGGTGTGTTTGGAACAAGGTTAAGAGCAACAATGTATGTTGGATCTTTTGGATCGGGGTTAAGAGCTTTGTCAATAACTTCTTTGGAACGGAGCTGAAGCTCGCCTTCAGTCGGCGCAAATCTAACTCTGATGGAGTTTTGCTGAGCACCTTGTTCGAAGAACACACCGTTAGGAGAAATTTGAGCCGCTTTTAACGCGTCTTCAACAGTCTTGAGAGTATTTTCCGTTACTTTTGCAGTTGCCTTGCCTGGGCTTACCTGAACGGCAGGCGATTCACCATAAAAGTTCGGCAAGGTGTAAACCAAACCGACAATAAGGATCACCGCAATCAGAACATACTTCCAAATAGGATATCGATTCATGGTTGGGAGGGATTAGACCACTAAAAATAAATACAACAAAAGCCCTCATTCGAGGGCTGAGTGAGCAGCTTTTAGAACTTGACTGTTCCCTTAGGGAGAACTGCTTGAACAGCTAAACGCTGGAAAGTGATAGTCACAGGTTTGTCGTCGACGGAAGCGATCTGAAGAACAAGATAGTTTTCATCGGCTTCAACGATCTTACCCATGATGCCGCCGGCTGTAACAACTTCATTACCAATGGTCAAAGCATCAATCATCTTCTTATGTTCTTTTTGTCTCTTTTGCTGAGGACGGATGAGCAAGAACCAGAAAACAACAAAAATCAAAAGCATTACGCCAAAAGAGGACATCATGCTTTCAAGGCCACCAGGCTGAGCTCCGGCTGCTTGGGCATATGCATCACTAATAAAAAACAATTTAAATCTCCATCACCGACTGGTGCATTAATAATTAACTTGGGAATTATAAAGGAGTTGCGTTAATTAGAAATTATTCAATTCCTCTCTTTCTATCCTCTGCGAATTTTTCGCACCATTCGTCAAACGTATCGTTATCCAATGCGTCTCTGATTTCCTGCATAAGATTGAGATAGAAATGAAGGTTATGAATCGTGTTGAGGCGTGCTCCCAAAATTTCATTGACCTTCTGCAAGTGATGCAAATATGCCCTGGAGAAATTTCTGCAGCAATAGCAGTCGCAAGTTTCATCCAAAGGTCTCAAATCATTCTTATAGCGGGCATTTCTAAGCTTAATATCACCGTAGCGAGTAAAAAGCCAACCGTTACGTGCGTTACGTGTAGGCATAACGCAGTCAAACATATCAATACCTCTCTTGACGCCTTCTACCAAATCTTCGGGTGTTCCGACCCCCATTAGATAATGCGGCTTATCTGCAGGCATTCTTTCGCTCATATGGTCAAGAATGCGCATCATATCTTCCTTAGGTTCCCCGACAGAAAGACCGCCAATGGCGTAACCATCAAAGCCAATCTTCATTAGGCCTTCAAGAGATTCATCTCTTAGTTTCTCAAACATACCGCCCTGAACAATGCCGAAAAGTGCGTTAGGGTTCTGAAGTTTTACGAAAGCATTTTTGGAGCGCTCGGCCCATCTCAATGACAGTCTCATAGAGTCAGCAGCTTCTTTTTCAGTTGCCGGTCTACCGTCGATTTCATAGGGCGTGCATTCATCAAAAATCATTGCGATATCTGAATTGAGAACCTTTTGAATCTCCATCGAGACTTCCGGAGTTAAGAAAAGTCTTTCACCGTTAATCGGAGAAGCAAACTTAACGCCTTCTTCGGTAATTTTTCTCAATTTTCCAAGAGAAAAGACTTGAAATCCGCCGGAGTCGGTAAGAATTGGCTTTTCCCATCCCATGAATTTATGAAGGCCCCCGTGCTGTTCGATGACTTCAAGACCAGGGCGCAGCCACAGATGGAAGGTATTGCCTAAAATAATTTGGGAGCCAATCTCATTTAATTCAAGAGGAGACATGGCCTTGACGGTACCATAAGTGCCGACGGGCATGAATACCGGAGTTTGAACCACACCATGGTTCAAATGCATCTCGCCTCTTCGGGCTTTTCCATGAGTTTTATGTAAATGAAAAGTCAAACTCATACAGTTTCCTTCTTCTCCAAGAAACAAGCGTCTCCGTAGCTGAAGAATCTGTATTTTTCTTCTACGGCATGCTTGTAAGCTTTAAAAATTTCATCTTTTCCGGATAGTGCGCTGACCAACATCACAAGGGTTGATTTGGGCAAATGGAAGTTCGTGACCATAGCTCCGCACACTTTGAATTTATATCCGGGCTTAATAAAGAGGCGGGTTTCGTGTATTCCAGCTTTGACTTGGTTGTCTTCTTCAAGTGCTGCAGCTGATTCAACGGCGCGCAAACTTGTTGTGCCAACGCAAACCACTCTTCTTCCTTCCTTAAGTGCTTTGTTGATGGCATCTGCTGTTTTTTGATCAATGTGATACCACTCGGAATGCATTTTATGTTCAGATAATTTTTCTGAACGAACGGGCTGAAAGGTTCCGGCCCCTACGTGTAAGGTCACAAAGACTTCTTCACATCCTAAAGCCTTGATGTCTTTAAGCAGTTCATCCGTAAAGTGAAGTCCTGCTGTAGGCGCAGCAACCGCTCCCGGCTCTTTTGCATAGACCGTCTGGTATCTGGATTCGTCCGATTTAGAAGCTGCATGCGTGATATAAGGAGGCAGCGGCACCTTTCCGAATTTTTCTAAAACATCGAGAACAGGCTCGGTAAATTGCAGGAGAAAGAATTCCCCCTGACGGCCCGTGACCTCTGCTTCTGCCCTTCCTTCCACTCCATCTTTGACAAAAAAGAGTTTCGTGCCGGGTTTCGGAGACTTGCTTGAACGAAGCATTGTTAGAACTTCATATTCTCCGAGAATTCTTTCGAGCATCGCTTCGACCGCGCCTCCGGATTCTTTATTGCCGTTAAGACGAGCCTTAATAACTTTAGTGTTGTTAAACACGAGAAGATCGTCTTTTCTCAGCAACTTTAAGATATCTCTGAAAGTTAAGTCTTCTATCTTTCCGTCTTTGGAAACATGAAGAAGTCGAGATGCCGTACGGTCAGCGAGCGGGAATTGCGCAATGAGCTCTTCGGGAAGCTCAAAGTCAAAGTCTGATAAATATTGTTCTGTTTCCATGGCTTTACCGGCCACTCCATAAAATTAAAAATAAAGGTCCTTTATAGACCGTGCAATTCTAGAACAAAAATGGATGAGTCCAACTGTTTTTACAGTTACAACTTATTGAATTTTTGCATTTCTTCAGTTCCAAAAACCGACTTCTTAAAGGCAGGTTTTTGGCTCAAATCAAAGCTGGTGAGGCGTTCCCGGAGGATTTCCAACATAGGTTACCTCGAGAATATCGAGTTTCTTGACTCCTTTAGGAGTAGGCAATAAGACAGTATCTCCTTCTGATTTTTTCAAGAAAACTCGAGCAATCGGAGAAATCCAAGACACATCTCCCACAGTCGCATCGGCCTCGTCAATTCCAACGATTCTAATTCTTGATTCATTACCGTCTTCATCGCTGAACAGCACCGTGGCGCCAAAAAATACTTGATCTGTCGGCGGACGCGTAGCCGGATCGACAACTTCGCTGTTTTCCAAACGTTTGTTCAAAAACCGAATTCTTCGATCGATTTCACGAAGTCTCTTCTTGCCATAAAGGTAGTCTCCGTTCTCACTTCTATCTCCGTTAGAAGCTGCCCAAGAAACCACCTGAACAACCTCCGGTCGCTCGACTTTAACTAACCTTTGTCTCTCGTCAAGCAAACGATGATAGCAAGCCGGCGTCATGTAGTTCTTCGAACCTTTGATTTCCGGAATCTTTACTTCTTCCTCGTCATCATCTTCGTCAGTTAGGAATTCTTCTGCCATTTCTTTAATCAGGAATAAAAGAAGGCCGCCTTAGCAGCCTCCTGAATCTAAGTTAAGATAATTTTACTTGTTCGGCTGATCTTTTTTATCATCGTCAGCCAGCTCTTCAATTGCTGACTTCGGAGCATCGGAAGCCTCAGACTTTTTCTCCTCTCCGGCTCCAGAAGCCGCAGGAGTTTCAGAAACAGTCTCAGAGGAAGCTTCAGATGCGGGCTCTTTGATTTCTGTTGCTTCCGCCTCAATAACATCATCATCCTTCTTAGCAGCTTTTTTGTGAAGCTGTTTAGGAGGTCTCGGATCTTTTCCGTCCATAATGTCATCAATCTGTGCAGCGTCGATGGTCTCCCATTCCAAAAGAGCTTTCGCCATTTTGTGCATCTTGTCTTGGTTTTCTTCGATGAGCTTTCTGGCAATCGCATACTGTTCATCGATGATGCGGCGAACTTCAGCATCAACCTTACGCATTGTTTCTTCAGAAACATGCTTAGTCTGAGTAACGGAGCGTCCCAAGAAAACTTCGTTTTCGTTTTCTGCGTAAACCATTGGTCCCAAAGCATCACTCATACCGTATCTCATAACCATATCGCGAGCCATCTGGGTTGCTCTTTCGAAGTCATTAGAGGCACCTGTAGTCATTTGATGCATAAAGACCTCTTCAGCAATACGGCCGCCGAAAAGAATGGCAATACGAGTAAGCAAATACTGCTTATCGTAGGAGTAATGGTCTTCTGCCGGAAGCTGCATGGTCAAACCAAGAGCTCTTCCGCGCGGAATAATCGTAACTTTATGAACAGGGTCGCTCTTCGGCATTAAACGGGCAACCAAAGCGTGTCCGCTTTCATGGTAAGCCGTATTTTTGCGCTCTTCTTCGTTCATGGCCATGCCTTTTCTTTCGGCACCCATCATGATCTTATCTTTGGCGCGTTCGAAGTCTTCCATAGCAACGACTTTACCGTTTCTGCGTGCGGCGAACAAGGCAGCTTCGTTAACAAGGTTAGCCAAGTCAGCGCCGGAAAACCCGGGTGTCCCGCGGGCAAGAATTTCTTCATCCACGTCAGCACCGACAGGGATTTTTCTCATGTGAACTTTCAAAATCTGCTCACGGCCGCGGATATCAGGAAGCGGAACGACAACTTGTCTGTCGAAACGGCCCGGACGCAATAAAGCCGGATCCAAAACGTCAGGACGGTTGGTTGCAGCAATCACAATAACACCAGAGCCAGTATCGAAGCCGTCCATTTCCACAAGCATCTGGTTAAGTGTCTGTTCTCTTTCATCGTTGCCGCCGCCTAAACCGGCACCTCTCTGACGGCCAACCGCATCAATTTCATCAATGAAGATGATGCAAGGAGAATTCTTCTTGGCATTTTCAAACATATCGCGGACGCGAGCGGCACCCACACCGACGAACATTTCTACGAAATCAGAGCCGGAAATCGTAAAGAACGGCACCTTTGCTTCCCCGGCGATAGCTTTTGCCAATAACGTTTTACCTGTACCGGGAGAGCCAACCAAAAGAACACCGCGAGGAATTCTTCCGCCGAGCCTTTGATACTTGGTCGGGTCTTTTAAGAAGTCTACAAGTTCCGTGACCTCTTCCTTTGCTTCATCGCAGCCGGCGACATCTGCAAAGGTAATATTATTGTTGGTGCTGTCGAGCATACGAGCCTTGGACTTACCAAAGCTGAAGGCACCGCCTTTTCCGCCGCCCTGCATCTGACGCATGAAGAAAATCCACACGCCGATTAAGAGAAGCATTGGAAACCAAGAAATAAAGAGAGTCGCTAAGAAGCTCTGCTCCTCATCCGGCTGTCCGTAAACCTGGACTCCTGCCTTTCTAAGATCTTCGACCATCCAAAGATCTCCCGGAGCCGTAATCTTATAAGAGGCCCCTTCCACGGGTGTTACGGTAAGAGTTCTTCCTTGGACGTCGACACGTTTAATCTTGCCGTCTTTAGCTTCATCCATAAATTGGGTGTAGCTTGTAGTCTGCTCAGAGGACGCAAGGCGTTTTGCGCCGTCAAACTGCTTGAAGACGGTAAACAACACAAAAGCGATGACAATCCAGATAGCTGCCTTCGCAAATAAATTTTTATTATTCAAAGTTTCACCTCAAACAATGAAGCTTGCTTGCTTCGATTTAATGAAGATATTCAATCGTTACATCAGAAACTAACAAAAGATTATGACAATAACATTATCGAAAAATTCTATCTATCAACACAAAGCAAGAAATATCCCACTTGTAATTATGTTGTGGTTGTCCGAGGCTTTTTCAAGATCCAGCCTCGAATTAGGAGATGAATTTTTGCAAACTACTTATAGTTAATCTTCGCCTGTTTTATCAAATCCGAGTTTTCAACTTTTGAAAGGTTCGCTCCTGATAATAGCGCAGAGAAGTTGGCCGGCAACGGAATGCAGACTTCCGTGTCACCTTCTCTTACTTTAATTTCAATCGGAGCAGTTCTCAAGGAAGACGGATGAACGGAAAGTTCTTCAATCAATGCTTTTAACTCGCTCATCTTTCCCTTTTTATCTAAAACCAGCTGCAGCTTTGCTCCGTGAGAGGCTCTGATTTCACTAATCGGTCGCATGGATTTCAGATTCCAAGAGAAGACATTTGATTGATCGTTGTAGACGACCGTTCCTTCGACCATATACACTTCATCGACTGAAACCTCTTTCTTGCAGAATTCATAGAGTTCTTGCGAAGTTCTCATTTCGTAACGATGCAATCCATCATCGATATTTAATTTACAGAAGTGGTTGCCGGTCTTACTAACACCGAAATTGATGCTGGAAACTACACCGAAGCCTTTAAAGTTACTGAACTTGGTCTGAGTATCCAGAGGACATTCTTTAATGGTCAGACCGCCGAAATGATCTTTGATTTCTTCCCTGCAGGCATCCATCGGAGAGCCGGTAAAGAAGAACCCAATGATGCTCTTTTCTTTTTTCATTCTTTCGAGAGTGTCCCAGGGCTTGAACTGAATCAACTCAGTGCTCATCTCAGAACTTTCTTCCCCGAATAAACCCATCTGATCGGCATTTTCTTCATTTTCTTGAGCCGACCGATAAATCTGCGGAACGTTTTCCAGCCACATTCTGCGGTTCGGATCGATTGAGTCGAACGCACCAATCGTGCTCAGAACTTCCAAAACCTTTCGAGACATAACTTTAGTCCCCAATCGGTTGACCAGATCTTCCATGTCTTTGAAAGGACCGTTCTTGGTTCTCTCTTCCACAATCGCATTGGCCGGAGCCTCGCCCATGCCTTTTAATGCCCCCATGCCAAAGCGGATAGTCTTGGAATCGGGAGCGGTGAAGTAAAACTCGCTTGCATTAATATCGACCGGCAGAACCTTTATTCCATGACGCTGAGCATCTGCAATGTAATCAAATAACTTCGTGGAGTTCAACATGACTTCACAAAGGTTAGCTGCGATAAATTCCGCCGGGTAATAACATTTAAGCCACGCGGTTTGATAAGCCACGTAAGAGTAAGCAGCAGCGTGAGACTTGTTGAAACCGTATTCCGCGAACTTCCTCATCTTATTGAAGAGCTCTTCGGCAACTTCTTCTTTTACCCCGTTCTTTACGGCTCCTTCCAAGAAAATCTTAGACTGCCGTTCCATTTCCGTAGCGTCTTTCTTACCCATGGCACGGCGAAGAATATCAGCACCGCCAAGTGAATAGCCGGCGATAATCTGCGCGACCTGCATCACCTGTTCCTGATAAATCATGATTCCGACCGTTTCTTCCAAAACAGGAATCAGTCGGTCATCTGCATACTCCGGCTTCTTCTCGCCGCCTTTTCTGAGCTCAATAAAGTCATCTGCCAAAGCCATCGGACCCGGGCGATAAAGGGCATTCAGAGCGATAAGGTCAGAAAGCTTAGTCGGGACGGAACGGACCATAATGTCACGCATACCCGGTGATTCAAACTGGAATACCATTGCGGTATCCGCAGGCTTAAAGATTTTGTCGTAAACCTTCTTATCCGTCGGCTGCAAATGTTCGATATCAGGACGTTTGCCCGTATTTTTTTCGATGTAATCCAATGCTCTTGCCACGATGGTAAGAGTAGTCAAACCAAGGAAGTCAAATTTAACCAGACCGACTTCTTCCACGCCCTTTTTGTCATACATACTGATGACGTTTTCCGGAAGCATGTCGGCCGCATAAAGAGGACAGAAGTCGGTGAGTTTTCCCGGAGCAATCAGCACGCCACCGGCATGAATACCGATATTTCGGCACAAGCCCTCGAGCTTAATGGCAGAAGCTACTAAAGGTTTTAGCTCGGGAGAGTTGCTAATAATGGCTTTGAATTCAGGTTCACTTTCAATAGCCTGTTCCAAAGAAACTTGCTGCCCGGGATTAGAAGGAATATGACGTGTCAGCAAGTCGCATTGGTTATAGGGAAAGTCAAGCACACGGCCGACATCCTTGATAACACCTTTTGCCGCCATAGTACCGAATGTCGCGATCTGACTTACCGCATCAGACCCGTATTTCTGTTTTACATATTCAATTACTCGGCCGCGGTTATTCTGGCAAAAGTCCACGTCAAAGTCAGGCATGGAGACGCGTTCAGGATTCAAGAATCGCTCAAACAGCAAACTGAATTCGAGAGGATCCAAGTCCGTAATTTCCAAGCAAAAAGCAACCAGAGATCCAGCTCCGGATCCGCGGCCCGGACCGACCGGACAGCCGTGACTTTTAGCCCAACGGATAAAGTCCTGAACGATAAGGAAGTAGCCGGAAAAACCCATCTTTTGAATAACGCCGATTTCTCTTTCTAAGCGCTCAATATATCTAGGTCTTTCAGCGTCTCTCTTAGCCTCATCCGGATAAAGAATCTTCAAGCGCATTTCCAGGCCTTCTCTGGAAAGCTGCGCCATATAGTCGTCTAAAGAAATTCCGTCAGGCGTTTCGAACAACGGAAGCTGAGGCTTACCGAGTTTCATCATGAAATTGCAGCGTTTGGCTATTTCAACGGTATTTTCAATCGCACTGGGGATGTCTTTAAAGAGCTCCAGCATTTCTTCTTTTGTCTTGAAATACTGCTCTTCCGTATATTCTTTTACTCGATTAGGATTAGCCAGCGTTGTTCCCTGGGCGATGCAACAACGGATCTCGTGATCGAGATATCCGTCTGCTTCTTGGAACTGAATTGGATGCGTGGCGACCACGGGAAGCTTTAGCTTATTTGCCAGTTTAATCGTCTCAGTGACTAACTCCTCATCAAACTTTCTCCCTGCTCTTTGAAGTTCAAGATAAAGCCGGTCTTTGAAAATAGAGTGAAGTTTTTCAGCTTCTTCTTCTGCAGAGAAATTTTTATTATTTAGCAAAGAACGTCCGATTGCACCTTCGTGAAATCCGGAAATAGCAATAAGCCCTTCGCAGTTTTCTTCCGTCAGCCATTCTTCTTCAATCAGCCCTTTTTCGTCAACCTGATTTTCCAACCAAGCTTTTGTCAGCAAGTCACAAAGGGTATGATAACCGTGCGCATTTGCACATAGAAGAAGAAGTTTGGACGGATGATGAGCGTCCGATGGGTTCCTTATCCAAGCATCTACACCGATAATTGGTTTTAAACCTTGCCCCAGACAAGCCTTATAAAAGGTAACGCCGCCGAAAATTGATCCGGCATCCGTACATGCTAAAGCCTTCATTCCTGCGGCCGCCGCTTTATGTACCACCTGTTTCAGGCGAATGGTACTGTCGCGAAAGGAATACTCCGAATGCATGCGCAGATGAACGAAATCTTGGCTCATAAAACAAAAATCCAATGAAGATGCAGAATGAAAAAAGAGAAGCTTTTACTTAGGAAAAGGAGTGTAGCAAAATCGATCCGACAAGGTAACCGCCTCAGCGATAAGCAAAAAGCCGGCATCACGGCCGGCCGTCAGGTTGCAAAGGCTGAGTTACTTTAAGTCCCGTGCAACGATATAAACTTCCGCAGAAGAAGTTCTGGAAGCTTCCGGCTTACGAGAAGCAACCTTCTTAAACAACTTCTTGCATTGTTCTACGAATTGAGAGTATCCGCTTCCTTGGAATACTTTACAGACAAACGCCCCGTTTTTCTTTAGATTTTCTTTGGCAAAATCCAGTGCCAATTCGTTCAGAAGCAAACAACGTGCGGCGTCTGCAGCTGCCACACCTGAAAGGTTCGGGGCCATATCAGAGAGTACAACATCAACTTTTTCTCCTTGAAGAAGTTCGGTAAGCTGATCTGCAACTTCCTGTTCACGGAAGTCTCCCTGAATAAAGTTCACTCCTTCAATTGGGTCCATTGGCAGAATATCCAGAGCAATGGCGCGTCCTTGAATTTTCCCGTCAGGACCCATGAGTTTTTCTTTGACAACTTGACTCCAAGACCCCGGAGCGGCTCCCAAATCGACAACCGTCATTCCTTTTTTAATGATTTTATCTTTATCATTAAGTTCAATTAATTTATAGACAGAGCGTGCCCGATAACCGTCTTTTACTGACTGCTTAACAAAAGGATCATTAATATGACGTTTAATCCAGGCAGGATTAGAACGAAGTTTTTTTTCTGAGACAGGCATCGGTTTACACTCTAAAAAATTCATAGGAGATGTGACTATCATGGCACAATTAAAGTTACCTCGCGATGAGCGTATCACACTTCGGGCGGCTGCTCACCATTTAGACCCTGTAGTTTTACTCGGTGCCTCCGGCCTGACAGAAGCAGTAAAAAAAGAAGTCGGCCGCGCCCTCGATGCTCATGAACTGATCAAAGTTCGTGTACCTAGCGATGATCGCGAAGAACGTGTAGAAATCTACGAAACATTAGCAGAAGAATTAGGCGCTGCAAAAGTCCAATTGATCGGCAAACTTTTTGTTCTTTATCGTCCGAATCCGGATAAAGACAAAAAAGAAGTACCGGCCGAAAAAGCCCCTGCAGAGAAAAAAGAAAGAAAAACCGGCGCTAAGGCCAGAAACCAAAGAAAACGTTTGACTGAAATTATTCAGGCCGAAAAGAAAGGCAAAGCAAAGAGCCTTCCCTGGGCCTCTACGGTAAAGAAAGGCAAGACCCCGAAGGGACAGGTTAAAGCCGTCGGCGAAAAAGGAACTCCTCTTGGAAAACGGCTAGCCAGGAAAGGCTTCTCTAAGTAATTTCTTTCACCCAAACGAAACGGCATTCGAGTGAATGCCGTTTTCATTTGAGTGAAATCTCAATTGACTAGATGTATTCGATGTCAATGATTTCGTATTCGCTTACACCGCCCGGGGCTTGAACTTCAGCTACATCGCCGATTGTCTTGCCGATCATTGCGCGTGCAATCGGGCTGGCAATGGAGATGCGATTGTTCTTTGTGTCGCTTTCATCATTACCGACGATTTGGAAACGCTGTTGAATACCGGTTTCAACGTCTTCAATGGTAACGGTAGCACTGAATACGACTTTTTCCGTTCCTTCCAAAGCTGCCGGATCAATAATCTGAAACTGAGAGATTTTGCTCTCTAACTCAGCAATTCTTCCTTCAATAAAAGCCTGAGACTCTCTAGCTGCATCGTACTCAGCATTTTCAGAGAGGTCGCCCTTCTCACGGGCCTCCGCAATCGCCTGGACAACAGCGGGACGATCCTGGGTCTTCAGTCTGTTGAGTTCTGCCTTCAACAACTGAGCTCCTCTTACGGTAATTGGTATAGGCATTTTCGTGTTCCAAAAAATTTGGGCGTCAATCGCCCAGTTCTTATATTTTCGATAGCCCAATATTAAACCATTCTTTGGAGAGTTGAGCCTGAGAAAATGAAACAGGCCTCCCCAAAAAGGAGAAGCCGTTAAAAATTGTTAACTATGCTAAAGAAGAAACGAGCACAGCTTTAATTGTCGGAAGTCTGTTGCCAGCTTGCTGGAACACGATAGAGGCTGGAGACTCAAATACTTCTTCTGTGACTTCGATTCCGTCCTTGAGTTCCGGATAAGCTTCGATTACGGATTTGCCAACCTTTGTTTCAGTGTTGTGATAAGCCGGCAGGCAATGCATGAATTTAACATCCGGATTGCCGGAAGCTTCCATTAATTGGCGGTTAACTTGGTATGGAAGAAGAGCTTTAATTCTTTCGTCCCAAACTTCTTTCGGTTCGCCCATCGAAACCCAAATGTCAGTGTGAATGAAGTCAACACCGCGGACAGCTTCGACTGGATCTTCTGTCAAAAGAATTCTGGCGCCGGAGGCTTCGGCAAAGCTCTGGCATAAAGCCAAGAGTTCTTCATTCGGCCAATATTCCTTAGGAGCACCGATTCTTACATCCATCCCCATCTTCGCGCCGATCATCAGCAAAGAATTGCCGGTGTTGAATCTGGCATCGCCAAGATAAGCAAAGCTAATCTTTTTCCATGGTTTCTGGCAAGTTTCTTTCATTGTCAACAGATCGCAGAGCATCTGTGTCGGATGCCATTCATCGGTCAAACCGTTAAAGACAGGAACGCCCGAGTATTCAGCCAATTCTTCAACAACTTCCTGAGAAAAGCCTCTGTATTCGATGGCATCGTACATAGAACCAAGAACACGGGCGGAATCTTTAATGCTTTCTTTATGACCGATCTGAGAGACGGACGGATCAAAGAAGGTTGTGTGGGCGCCTTGATCGTAGGCGGCGACCTCAAAAGCGCTTCTTGTACGAGTAGATGTTTTTTCAAAAATCAAAGCGATGCTCTTGCCGGTTAACTGTCTAACTTCAGTGCCTGCTCTTTTTGCACGCTTTAAATCGGCTGCCAATTCAATAAGGTAATCAATTTCAGCCGGTGTGTGGTTTACCAGGCTCAATAAGCTGCGGTTCTTTAAACTTGATGGCATGGGTATATCCTCTTTTGAGGACGCAAGAGCGTCCTCGATTAACAAAAATTAAAATCTGTCCTTATGCAATTCCTGCAGGGAGTAAACATCCTGCTCGTGCATATGGCGAATACCTTCTACTACAGCTAAAGCATTAGCCATAGCGGTGTAGAAAGTCACATGGTTCGATAAGCTCGCAATACGGATTGCGGAAGCGTCCGCAATTTCAGTAGTATTTTCAGCAGCGACGGCGATAACCATTTGAATTGTGCCGTTCTTCAATTCATCCACAACGTTCGGACGGCCTTCGGAAACCTTATTCACGATTTCGCACTTATAACCGGAATCCTGAATTACTTTAGCCGTTCCTCTGGTAGCAACAAGCTTATATCCGGCTTCGGTAAATTGTCTGGCCAATTCCGGCAAACGAGGTTTGTCCGAATCCTTAACGGAAATAAACACCGTTCCGGAACGAGGAATAGCGGAGTCGGCTCCTAACTGGCTCTTAAACAAAGCCTGTCCGAAGGACTGACCAACACCCATTACCTCACCGGTAGATCTCATTTCCGGGCCAAGGACCGGATCAACGCCCAAGAACTTTGCAAACGGGAATACGGCCTCTTTAACGCTGTAATGGTCGAGTTCGACTTCAACCGGCTTGCCCTGTTCTTCTAATGTCTGACCAACCATGCAACGGGCTGCAATTTTGGCCAGCTGCTGGCCGGTAGATTTAGAAACAAAAGGAACAGTTCTGGAAGCTCTCGGATTGACCTCAAGAACATAAATTTCCGGATGGTCGGTAAAGGCATTCTGAATAGCAAATTGAACATTCATCAATCCAACCACATTCAGTGCTTTGGCCATAACACGCGTCTGACGCTTAACTTCTTCCACAATCTTCGGATCTAAAGAATACGGAGGAATTGAGCAAGCGGAGTCACCGGAGTGGACACCGGCCTGCTCAATATGCTGCATTACTCCGCCGATTCTTACTTCATTGCCGTCGGAGACCGCATCAATATCCATTTCGACTGCGTCATCCAGGAATCTGTCGAGAAGCACAGGAGAATCGAAAGTAACCTTAATAGCTTCTCTCATGTAACGTTCAAGAGAGCTTCTTTCGTGAACGATATCCATGGCCCGGCCGCCGAGAACGTAACTTGGACGAACGACGAGAGGATAGCCGATTTCTTCAGCCATTCTGATGGCTTCATCTTCGGTTCTTGCCGTTCTGTTAGGCGGCTGACGAAGTCCCAATTGCTGGAGAAGATGTTGGAACCTCTCACGGTCTTCAGCAATATCGATGGAGTCGGGTGTTGTTCCGATAATCTTGACGCCGTTAGCTTCCAGAGCACGAGCCAATTTCAGCGGAGTTTGCCCGCCGTACTGAACGATAACACCTTCCGGTTTTTCGATATTGATAATCTCCAGCACATCTTCGAGAGTGACAGGTTCGAAATAGAGTCTGTCGCTGGTATCGTAGTCAGTGGAGACTGTTTCCGGATTGCAGTTGACCATAATGGTCTCATAGCCGTCTTCGCGGAGAGCCATTGCTGCGTGAACGCAGCAGTAATCGAATTCGATACCTTGTCCGATTCGGTTAGGACCGCCGCCGAGCACCATGATCTTGCGGCGGTTTGTCGGATTCGCTTCATTTTCTTCCTCGTAAGTGGAGTACATGTAAGCGGTATCCGTCGGGAATTCTCCGGCACAAGTATCAACTCGCTTGTATACCGGGCGAATGCCCAAAGAATGACGATAGTTTCTGACATCATCTTCTTTAACATTAAGAAGCTTAGCCAGTCTTCTGTCAGAGAATCCTTTTCTCTTCAAGAAGTACATTTCGTCTTTGGTGATCTGATCCAAAGAAGTTTCTTTGATTCTTTCTTCGATATCTACCAATTCTTTAATCTGAGCGAGGAACCACGGGTCGATCTTTGTCGCGTGATAGGCATCGGTGACGCTGTAACCGAGACGGAAAGCATCTGCCAAATACCACAGTCTTTCAGGTCCGGGTTCACTGATTTCATGGTGAATGGTAGTTCTGTCGGTTGAAATCTCATTAAGCCCGTCTTTACCTGTTTCCAAGCCTCTCAATGCTTTTTGGAGGGATTCTTGGAAGGTACGGCCGATGGCCATAACTTCACCGACGGACTTCATTTGAGTAGTCAGGCGTTTGTCAGCTTTGGGGAATTTTTCAAAAGCAAAACGCGGTGCCTTGACTACGACGTAGTCGATAGTCGGTTCAAAAGAAGCTGGTGTTAAACCGCCGGTAATATCATTCTTCAGTTCATCCAAAGTGTAGCCGACGGCTAATTTCGCTGCAATCTTGGCAATCGGAAAACCGGTTGCTTTAGAAGCTAAAGCGGAAGAGCGGGAAACACGAGGATTCATTTCGATGACAACCAAGCGGCCGTCTTTCGGATTGACTGCAAACTGAACGTTAGATCCGCCAGTGTCTACACCGATTTCTCGAAGAATGGCGATAGAGGCGTCACGCATGATCTGATATTCTTTATCAGTCAGCGTTTGGGCCGGGGCAACGGTAATGGAGTCTCCGGTATGAATACCCATCGGATCTAAGTTTTCGATGGAACAAATAATGATGCAGTTATCCTTAGAATCTCGGACGACTTCCATCTCGTACTCTTTCCAGCCAAGAAGGGATTCTTCGATCAAAAGCTCGTGAGTCGGAGACAATTCCAACCCGCGTGTGCAGATCTGCACGAACTCTTCCATGTTGTAAGCAATTCCGCCGCCGGAGCCTCCGAGTGTAAAACTCGGACGGATAATGGCAGGGAATCCGATCTTAGATTGAACCTTAAGAGCTTCGTCCAAGGAGTAAGCGATTCCGGAGCGGGCGCTTCCAAGACCGAGCTTTTCCATCGCTTCTTTGAATTTCAAACGATCTTCGGCCTTTTCAATAGCGGCCGGAGAGGCACCGATAAGTTCAATGCCGTGTTTTTCCAAAACACCGGATTTAGAAAGTTCCATGGCGCAGTTCAATGCTGTCTGCCCGCCCATGGTCGGAAGAATGGCGTCCGGTCTTTCTTTTTCAATAATTTTCTCTAAGACAGCCGGAGTAATCGGTTCGATATAAGTTGCATCAGCTGTCTGAGGGTCAGTCATAATGGTCGCCGGATTGCTGTTGACCAAAATAACCCGATAGCCCTCTTCTCTTAAAGCTTTACAAGCCTGAGCACCTGAATAGTCGAACTCACAGGCTTGGCCGATCACGATAGGACCGGCACCGATGATAAGAATAGACTTAATGTCTGTGCGCTTTGGCATAATTTTCTATTCCTTAATTCTTTGCTGAGGCTAATCCGCCTTCGATTAATTCAATAAGAATGTGAATGACCTTAATATGCAGTTCCTGAACTCTGTCGGCGAATCTTCCGCCGGGAGTTACGACAGCGACATCAGCCAATCTGCAAATCTGACTGTCAGGTTTTCCTGTTAAAGCAACGACCTTGATCCCGAGCTTACGGGCTTCTTCAGCGGCTCTTACCACGTTTTTACTTGTCCCGCTGGTAGTGATGGCAAGAAGAACATCACCTTTTCTACCGACAGCTTTCAAGTAACGAGAGAAGACTTCTTCGTAACCGTAGTCATTGCCAACACAAGACATATGCGAAGGGTCGCTCATAGATACCGCTCCGATAGGGTCGCGATCTAAGCGGAAGCGACCGGAGAGTTCTTCAGCAAAATGCATAGAGTCGCATAGGGAGCCTCCATTGCCGCAAGAGAGAATCTTTCCTCCGTGTTTGAGCGATTCGATCATTACCTGAGCTGCTCTCACAATCTCCTGCTGAACATTCTCATTTACAAGGAGATTATCAAGTGCCTCTTTTGCCTCAGCTAACGCTGTTTTGACTGTGTCCAATTGGCTTATCATTTTAATTTTTTGCCTGCTTAATAAGGTCTAAAAAGCGATCAAAGAGATCCTGAATATCATGAGGTCCCGGACTGGCTTCAGGGTGTCCCTGGAAGCAGAATACGGGAGCGTCGGTCAATTCAAAACCTTGCAAGGAACCGTCAAATAAAGATTTATGGGTTACTTTGGTATTTGCCGGAAGCGTTTTTTCATCAACCATAAAACCGTGATTCTGACTAGTGATGTAAACCTTATTAGTCTTAACATCAACAACAGGATGATTTGCACCGTGATGGCCGAACTTCATCTTCCGTGTATCGCCGCCGCAGGCCAAACCAAGAATCTGATGACCCAAGCAAATACCGAATAGAGGAATTTTTGCTTCAATAGCCTTTTTCGCTACTTCGATAGCGTATTCACAAGGAGCAGGATCTCCAGGACCATTAGATAAGAAGATACCGTCCGGACTCAATGCCATTGCTTCTTCAAAGGTCGTTTGAGCCGGCACAACGGTGACTTTAATGCCACGATCAGCCAACAGACGAAGAATATTTTCTTTAATGCCGAAATCCCACGCAACCACTCGGTAAGGATAGGCATCTAAGTGTCTCATGCCCGGGCGTCCCCAGCCATTATCAATTTGCCAAGTCCCCTCGGACCATTGATATCTGTAATCACTAGTCACCACCTTGGCCAAATCCTGGCCGTTCATCACAGGGGCGTCGGCAGCCGCTTTGCGGGCTGCGTTAAGCTCTTCGTCCGTAAGCTTTCCCTCTGAAGCTGCGACAATGCAACCGGGTTGAGCCCCCTTCGTACGAAGAATACGGGTTAAACGTCGAGTATCAATATCGGCAATGGATACAATTCCATGCTGTTTCAAATACTCTCCGAGACTTCTCTGACTTCTCCAATTAGAAACTACAGAAGATTCGTCACGGATAATCAAACCGCTTGCAAAGATAGTTCGGGATTCAGCGTCGTCCTGATTGACGCCTACATTGCCGATATGCGGATAAGTGAGGGTAACGAGCTGACCCTTGTAAGAAGGATCCGTGAGAATTTCTTGATAACCGGTCATTGCAGTGTTGAAAACGACTTCACCAATCGTCATACCAGGAACACCGATAGACCTTCCTTTAAAAACAGCTCCGTCTGCAAGCACTAAGGCAGCTTCAGGTCGGGTGTCATTAATTAATTTGTTATTCACCATGACTCCGTAATGCCACCGAGACGCCGTTTCGGTCCCGGTCGCAGGATAAAAATATTTTGTTAAAGTTCATAGGGCACAGGGATGCCTTATAAACTTTTCGATTATATCAATGGGTCCCTCCTAACCCTTTTTCTCGACTAAGAATTTTCCCGAGCCCTTTGCAGGTTAATCACTCCGCGTTTTCCCAGCAGGGAGAGACGCTAAAAGACCCAATTTTGTTGATGACATACTGAAAAAGTATCTCTAAGTTTTAAAATCAAAAGATTGATTTTCCATATAGATGAAAAACGAAAAAGAATCATGAATCAGTTACAGGCTTTATCTCAATACACAACTATTGTGGCCGACACCGGTGATATTGACTCCATCGCCAAAATTCATCCACAGGATGCGACTACAAATCCTTCTCTTATTCTTAAGGCCGCGAAAAACTCGGCTTATAAAAAATTGCTTCTTCGAGCCGTGCAAGAAGGTAAAGATATCGAAGATGCTGCAGACAGGGTTCTCGTCAACTTCGGAACTGAAATTCTGAAATACGTCCGCGGAAGAGTCTCAACTGAAGTTGATGCACGTCTGTCTTTCGATACTGACAAAACTGTTGAAAAGGCCAGAAAGCTGATTTCTCTCTACAAAGAAGCCGGAGTCGATCCCGACAGAGTATTAATCAAAATAGCCGCTACTTGGGAAGGCGTGCAGGCAGCAAAGATTTTGCAAGCTGAAGGCATCCACTGTAACCTGACGTTAATTTTTTCTCTCGTGCAGGCAGAAATAGCTTCCCAAGCCGGAGCCACTCTAATCTCACCTTTTGTCGGCCGCATATACGACTGGCATAAAAAGAATGCCGGAGCTGACTGGGACGAAAGAGCAAACAAGGGTACGCAAGATCCCGGAGTTAAGAGCGTCAAATTGATTTTTGAAAGGCTCAAAGGTGTTGGGTCTAAGACAGAAATTATGGGAGCGAGCTTTAGAAATAAGGAACAGATTCTTGCTCTTGCCGGCTGCGATTTACTGACAATTTCTCCTGCTTTAATCTCAGAGTTGGAAAATTGTTCTGCTCCGGTGGAACAGAGAATCTTCAAAGAAGCAGTCCCTTCATTGAAATGCGAAGAAATCAGCCACGCTGATTTCCTCTTTACAATGTGCGCAGACAAAATGGCTACTGAAAAGCTTAACGAAGGAATTTGTGCTTTCGTAGCCGATACCCTAAAGCTGAAAGAATTGCTCTTAACGCTGCAGGCTTAATTTATTTATTTGAGGAAAGACATGTTTTCAGCAGATATGAAGGGCTCCCTTTTTCTTGTCTCCGCACCGAGCGGAGCAGGAAAGTCCTCTTTGGTCAATGCGCTTTTAGAAAAAGTTAAAGGCATTGAACTTTCCATTTCTACAACAACCCGCGCTCCACGTCCCGGCGAACTCGACGGCCGCGAATACAACTTCACAACCGTTGAAAAATTTCTAGAAGCAAAAGAAAAAGGCGAATTTCTTGAATCCGCATTAGTTCACGGGAACTACTACGGCACCAGCAAAAAGTGGATTGAAGAGAAAATGAAGGAAGGAACCGACGTTCTTCTTGAAATCGACTGGCAAGGCGCCTTTCAGGTTAGAGATATCTTCCCGGAAGCGGTAACAATTTTTATCCTTCCTCCTTCCATTAAGTCATTGGAGGAGAGGCTCCATAAGCGCGGACAGGACTCCGAAGACACTATTACACGCAGACTGTTGGGTGCAGGTGCTGAAATGGTGCATGCTAAGGACTTCCAGTTCGTTATAATTAATGAAGTTTTTGAAACGGCTCTTGATGAGTTCCGTTCTGTCGTTATCGGAAGCAGACTTCGCTTTAAGAAGCAGTATGCTCGCCGGACAGATGTTTTCATTCAGCTTGGTATCCCAAGCTAATTTTTATTGGACTATTGATTAAATGGCACGTATCACCGTTGAAGATTGTTTAAAAAAGATCCCTAACCGTTTCCAAATGGTTTTGGTAGCAGCATGCAGAGCACGCCAGTTGTCCCAAGGCCATGCTCCTAAGATTGAATGCAAAGATAAAGCCAGTGTTGCCGCTCTAAGAGAAATTGCTGAGGGCGTAACCGGTTTAGAGATGCTCAATAAGATAAAGTAAGACAATAAAACTAAACATCAAAAATTCAGCCAAGGGGATTATTCATGAGCGTCTCTGTTTCTTCGGTCCAAGACAACACTTTTAGTTTCGCAAAAAAGACGGCTGACGCAATAAAAAGAGCCGTTGGTCTGGATACGCCGAAGAAACCTGAGCCTCAGCCGGCTCCCCCCGCGGGAGCCATCCCTGCTGAAAAAGTTAATCCTGTAGCCTCGGCTAATGCATTGGCCGAGCGCTGCAGACTTTATTTGTCGAGTTCCGACGTCAACAAAATCCGTGAAGCTTTCCGCTATGCTGACCAAGCGCACCTCGGTCAGTTTAGAAATTCCGGAGCTCCCTACATCACTCACCCCATCGCCGTTGCGGAAATTCTTGCTTCCTGGCATATGGATGCTCAAGTTATTGAGGCCGGACTGATGCATGACGTGTTAGAAGACACGGCGATCAGCAAAATTGAGATGAGCGAAAAGTTCGGTATTAAGGTAGCTGAACTCGTTGACGGTGTCTCCAAACTTGACAAACTTAAGTTTTCTTCGAATGAAGAAGCTCAGGCAGAGAGCTTTCACAAAATGCTTCTGGCGATGTCCCGCGATGTGCGGGTCATTTTGATTAAGCTTGCCGACCGCATTCACAATATGCGCACCTTAGGCGCCGTCAAACCTCACAAAAAATTCAGAATTGCTAAAGAAACGATGGAAATTTATGTTCCGATCGCAAACCGATTAGGACTTTATTCTGTCTATCGTGAGCTTGCCGACGTCAGCTTTTCTTTTATGTACCCGATTCGTCATCGAGTACTGAAAGAGGCCGTAGAAAAATCCAGAGCACGAAGAAAACAAGCTTTAGAACAGATTTCTCATGAAGTCAGCGATGCGCTGGCCCGAAACAAAATTAGAGGCGACGTTCAAGATAAAAATAAAGGTCTATGGCGTATCTATTCGAAGATGAAAGAGCGCAAGATCAAATTCAGTGAAGTTTTAGACGTTCACAGCTTCCGGCTTTGTGTTCCCACAAGAGACGACTGCTACCGTGCGTTAGGCGTTATTCACGCACTCTATAAGCCGGTCCCAGGTCGATTCAAAGACTTTATTGCTATTCCCAAAGCTAACGGGTATCAAAGTCTTCACACAACGGTTTTAGGTCCCAAAGGCCTTCCTGTTGAATTCCAGATCCGCACGGAAGAGATGCACCATATTTGTGAAGACGGCATTACTGCACATTGGCTTTACAAAGATCGCGGAGAATCTTCTTCTCTGCAGAAGTCTACTCAATCATGGCTTGAAAGCCTTCTGGAAATTCAGCGGCAGAGCGGCACTTCTTTGGAATTCATGGAGAATATTAAAGTTGATATCTCTCCTGAACACGTCTACGTCTTTACGCCTAAAGGTAAGATTCTTCAGCTCCCGAAAGGATCCACCGCCGTTGACTTTGCCTACCAAATCCACTCGGATGTAGGCAACACCTGCATCGGCTGCCGCATTAACAGTGAGCCTGCTCTTCTGAGCAGAGAGCTGAAGAACGGAGAAATGGTTGAAATCATCACCGGCACAACCCCTTCTCCGAACCCGCAGTGGCTCAGCTCAGTCAGAACCGGCCGAGCAAGGGCAGAGATCCGTCAGTTCCTCAGACAGCTTTCCGATGAAGGCAGCGTTAAGTCTGCCAATATTCTTCTGACTAATGCAGCCAAGCAGCAAAAACTTCCGTTGGCTCAGATCACGGATCATGATTGGCTACGTGTTTGCAAGAGCAATGGATTTGAATCTAAAAATGATCTTCTTTCCGCTGTCGGCCGCGGTTTAAAAGATGCATCACTGATAGCTCATCAGCTAACTTCTTCCATCACGCTGGGACGCGCTGACTCTTCTGAAAAGCAACCGGCAGTTCTCGATCTTCACGGCAGAGGATACAATCTTGCGCCCTGCTGCACTCCGGTTCCTGAGGATCCCATCCAAGGACATTTCATTAAGGCCACTAATACTGTTCACATTCATAGAAGTGATTGCTCTCACTGTCAAAGAGGATATCGTGTAGATCCGGAAAACTGGCAGGAAATGTCGTGGAACCCAACTTGCAAAGAAACTTTCAGTGCTAAGCTAGATGCGGAAATTACAGAGACTCATGCAACCCTAGAAAAAATCACGGGTCAGATTGCGAAGGCTCAATCCAGCATCAGCGGTTTCTCTTTAACCGAATTGAGTCCTACGGCCTCCAAGGTTACATTAACCATTCAAATCAAAGACGGCAAGCATCTGCAGAAGATCATCAATGCTCTTCGCGCTATTCCTGCAGTAAGACTTGTTAGTAGACATCTTGAAAAAGACTTAGCTATGAAACCGGTTGACGTTGAAGAAGAGGAATAGACTTTTTTCCCACTAAAAAAGGCGCCGGATTAGAGCGCCTTTTCTTATTTAGATGTGATTATCTAACGATCTGCAAAGTGTCAACATCAATTTCAGCCTGATGACCGAAATCCTTATCAACTTCACCATGCAAAAGAACCTGGGTCTGCGGTGTTACTTGCTGGCCTCTGAAAACATGGTTGTCAATGTCAACGAGGATCTCACCAGTTTGGTCGCGAAGGATGTATTCATCATTGTCGACCTTCTGAGTTAAGTAGCCTTGAACAGAAACATACCGGTTATCTCAGGCTTAGTTGATAATCTGAGCGACACTTGTAACTTGCGGTTGAGCGCCACCTGTGAACTGAACTTGTGAAGCACCCACAGAAAAAGCGAATATGCCAGCCGCAAGAGCTCCTAAATTCTTCTTTGAAACCATCGAAAACTTCTATCTGAAGAATCTTTCGATGTTTTCACTGTAGCCTCATTGCGCACCGCGAGCTCTTAAATCACCCCGTTTCAGGCAGAAGAAAAAGATTAGAAACATCTTTGATACAAAAAGAAAAACCGCTCGGCCGGACGAGATTTCTGACGGCAGAACGGTTTTGTTTATGTTAAGAGTTATTACTTCACAACTGTAAGCTTCTTAACATCGATTTCCATTGGACCAGTCCAGTCTTTATCGACTTCGCCTTCCAACAAGACTTTAGTCGTCGGAGAAACCGGCTGATTTGCAAAAACTCTGTCTTTGATTTCTACGCGGATTTCACCGGTCTTATCTTTGAAGATATAGTCCTTATTGCCAACCTTCTGAACGATATAGCCTTCAACGGCTACATATTGATCATCTTTACCTTGAGAAAGGATCTTTTCAACAGGGGTGACGTTTGCACCGGCGCCTGTGAATTGAGCCTGTGCTGCAGGTAAACCGAAAGCAAAAGAACCTGCGACCAAAGCTGCTAAAACAGTCTTAGAAATCATTTCGTAAAACCCTCCTAAAAAATGGTGTTGAGTTCAATGTACTATATAGTTCACTAAAGATCTCGGGTTAACTCTCAATCTGAGTTAAATAAATCAAAAATTTCACGAGTTATAAACACCGCAGTTAGCCAGAAAATTTCTCGAGCTATAATTTCCTTTCAATGGTCTTGTTGCCAGAATTCAATCAAAATTAAAAAGATTTCCAAGGACGATAAATGTTAGTTATTCTTCAACATAAGATTGTTAACTTCGAATCAGTCCGTTTCCTCGAAAAATCCGAAATGGGCTATCGCTTTGTTTTCAGCAAAGAAGATTTTGTTGATACAGACCTTGACGATGAAGACATCCAAAGTCTATTGCTGGCTTACCAGACCGGATTAAAGCTCTTCTACCCTCATGATAAAAGGCACATTGATGTTTCTGATTTTCCCTCCGTTCTTGAAGGCGAAAATACAGGAACGGTGTAGAAGTTCCAGATTTGACTTAACAACCTAGGTTTGGCGTGGTCCAAACCTTTTTTCATATCCTCAAATAATTAAGCTGCCAGTTTCGAGGAAATCTTCCTGAAAACTGACAGCCGATTTTTTGTATTAAAAGCTACTAGAGTTTCTCGCTTTGACCGCCCTTAGGCTGCCATTTCATAGCGTATTTCTCAGCAAAAGAAACAATCAGGTCCAAAATCAGAGCGCAGAACGTCAACACTAAGATACCGGCCATCACAGTGTTGATATCAAAAGTACTTTCAGCTTGAAGAATCAAGTAACCGACACCCATGGCGGAACCTAAGTATTCACCGACTACCGCACCGACGAAAGCCATACCCACGGAAGAGTGGAGAGAGGAGAATACCCAGCTGGTAGCACTCGGCAGATAAACATAGCGCAAGAGTTGGCTCTTGTTGGCACCAAGCATTCTGGCACTGGCCAGAACATTCGGGCTGACTTCACGAACGCCCTGATAAACGTTGAAGAAAACGATAAAGAATACAAGGGTGATACCCAAAGCAACTTTAGAACCGATTCCCAAGCCGAACCAAACGCCGAAAATAGGAGCCAAAATAACACGCGGCATAGAGTTCAGACCCTTAATGTACGGATCTAAGATGGCTGCTGCCGTCGGAGCCAAAGCAAGCCATAAACCGACGATAAGACCGGCTACGGTACCGAATACAAAGGCGAGTACAGTTTCGGTCAACGTAACGGCCAAGTTGGGATAAATTTCCAGATTAACAAAGAACCAATCCCAAATAACTTGACAGATTTGTACAGGCTCTCCGAAGAAAAAAGCAGCCTGATTATCGTCTTCAAATACAAACGGCGGAATTAGACCCGGTTTGGTCATTAACCACCAAAAGAAGAAAATTACGACAAGCAAAAGAAGCTGACAGGCAGTTAATTTTGTTTTCGACTGAAGGATGCTTGAGTTCTTCATGCTTTCACCTTGTTTCTTTGATTTTCGTAGCCCTTGAGAACTTCTTCACGTAAGTCAGCCCAAATAGCATTGTGCAATTCAATAAATCTTGGTGTCACTCTAACTTCGGCAACATCGCGGGGTCTTGCGATATCAATAACGAATTCGCCGATTGGATGTGAAGCAGGACCGGCTGACATGACGACAACACGGTCAGAAATAGAGATAGCTTCATCTAAGTCATGAGTAATGAAGAGGACGGCTTTCTTCTTTTGAGCCCAGAGATCCAAAACCTCATTTTCCATTAATTGACGAGTCTGAATATCCAAAGCAGAGAAAGGTTCATCCATAAGAATAATGTCCGGATCCATAATCAGAGTCTGTGCTAAAGCGACTCTTTTTCTCATGCCTCCGGACAATTCATGCGGATAACGGTCTTCAAAACCTCTCAGACCTACTCTGGCCAGCCAATGCTCGGCCATTTCTTTCACTTCGTTCTGAGGTTTTCCGGCAAACTGCAAACCTGCAGAAACATTTGCTATTGCCGTACGCCAAGGCATGAGGGCTTCTGCCTGGAACATATAGCCGGCACGTTTATTAAGACCGGTAAGTTCTTCTCCGAAAACTTTAACGGTTCCCTTGGAAGGAGAGAGCAGTCCAGCGGACATGTTCAATAAAGTGGATTTACCGCAGCCGGTCGGCCCGACTACGCTAACGAACTCACCGTCACCAATCGTTAAATTAACGTCTCTGACGGCGGTGTAATGATTCCCGTCAGGTGTAACAAAACTGCACGTTACCTCTGTGAATTCCAAAGCAGGATGATTCATTTTTCTTTTAGATTAATTTAATAGGACTCTTGGGATCGCAGGTGCGATCCCAATATCTTAATTATTTTGCAGGGTATTTTTTCAAAGCTTCTTCAACAAATTTATTGGTATATACCTTGCTTAAATCAATCTTGGCCGGATCAATTTTGTCATTAACAGTCTTCAAAGCATTCAAAGAGATATTTGCACAGCCTTCCGGGAATTTGCCGTCCGGAGAAAGTGCTTCTCTGTTGCCTTCGAAACCTGCTAAATAAACGTCTCTGTTGCCCATCAAGTAAGATTCGGGAACAACCTTTGCGACATCCTCCGGTGTAGCCTTAGACAACCATTCGTCGGCGCGGACAATAGCATTTGTCAATGCTTGAACTGCTTTCGGATTCTTTTCTACGAAGGAAGTCGGAGCATATAAGCATCCGGCTGGAAGAGTGCCTCCGAAGAAGCTTTCGGACTCGGCAACTTTACGTGTATCTGCCACCACTTTTGCGTCGCCGTTACGGGTAAGGAGAGTAATAACAGGATCCAAATTGATCAAAGCATCAATCTGACCGCTCCTCAGAGCAGCAACTGCACCGGAGGAGGAACCTACGCCGATAAAAGCAACATCTTTCGGGCCCAACCCGCCTTTAGCCAAGATATAGTTGGCAACCATCTGAGAAGAGGAGCCTGGGGCCGTAACACCGATTTTCTTGCCTTTCAGGTCGCTCAGCTGCTTGTAATTGGGCATTTTCTTTGTAGAAACAACCATTGCCAACTGAGGAGCGCGGCCTTGAAGAACGAAAGCAGTCATCGCCTGTTTCTTGGCCTGCATGGAAATTGTGTGTTCAAATGCGCCGGATACTACATCAGCGCTGCCTCCCACAACCGCCTGAAGGGCGCGGGAGCCGCCTTGGAAATCGACGATCTTGACATTAAGGCCTTCATCTTTGAAATAACCAAGCTGTTCGGCAATGGTCAAAGGCAAGTAGTAGTAGAGGCTTTTTCCTCCAACAGCAATGGTGATGTCAGTTTTTTCTGCTGCAAAAGCAGTACTCATACCGGGTGCCATCATGGCAAATGTTCCGGCGGCTGCGGCTGCAATAATCGTACGTCGAGTGAACTTCATAATTTTTCCTCAATAAAAAAAGTCCGTTTTCACGGACTGTTTCTGCTACCACTTTTTATTTCAATTTCCAACTAGGATTACAAAAACAGCCGTCTTTTGCGCAAAGTAAGTCGCAACAAACCTAGCAAAAGGCCCAAACCGTTTTCGCTGCAAACAGGATTCATTGGAAATGCAACGCCAGTGCTTCCCACGAAACACGGCACAGCTACGCCGGCGGTCATTCCGGAGCTGCTAATTGTCGCAATTGTGTGATTCACTTTTAGATCCAATAAATTTGTTTAACTAAGTAACAGAATACCTAGAAATTTATTGATTTTCAGAGGTTTGACTAATTATTTTCCCGTATACGACGGTTAAGCATTGCCTGAGCCACAGTATTTACATCGGTGTATTCGAGCTCTGCACCGGCGGGGATCCCTTTAGCGATACGGGTCACTTTGACATGAGGAGTATGTTTTGCCAGCAATTCAGTAATGGCAAGCGCAGTAGCCTCTCCCTCGGCGGTAAAAGAAGTTGCAATTACGACTTCTTTAACTTCAGGCTCGGAGGCCCGGTCGATTAAATGACCTAACTCCAGCTCATTGGGTCCGATGCCGTTTAAAGGTGAAAGACGGCCCATCAAAATGAAGTATCTGCCGTTCCAAGATAAGCTTTGCTCAATGACCATCATATCTGCAACGGTTTCTACGACACACAGCAGAGAATCGTCTCTGTGAATGCTGGAGCAATATTTGCAGACATCTTTATCGGTCAGATTATTACAGCGCGGGCATCGCTTAACGTTCTTCACCGCGTTGAGCAAAGCATTGCCTAAGCGAGAAGCCGTTTCTTTATCAGAAGTTAAAAGCTGATAAGCCATTCTCTGAGCAGCTTTCGGGCCGATGCCGGGAAGCTGCCGCAAAGAATCAATCAGCTCTTCTATGGAACTAACTGAAGCCACGAGATTAGAAAGGAAGTTTCATGCCGCCGGTTGCAGCAGCCATCTTTTGTTCTACTTCGGCTTCGATTTTCTTTTGAGTGTCGTTAAGAGCGGCTGTCAAAAGATCTTCGAGCATATCTTTGTCTTCAACGCTTCCTACGAGGGAGTCATCAATTTCGACTCTCTTGCAAACATTCTTGCAGCTCATGGTTACCTTGACGGCACCGTTGCCGGCCTCACCGGTAACATCGATAGTTGCTAACAGTTCCTGAGCTTTTTTGATGTTGTTCTGCATCATCTGAGCCTGTTTCATCATTTGGCCCATCTGGCCCATTCCACCGAAATTACGCATTTATATTTCCTTTAAATCAAATAACACGAGGCGTGTTGTTTTTGTCATACAAGGTGACATTGTCAATCGAAATCGTAGAACCAAAAGTATTCAAGATCTCTTTGACGAATTTTGTTTTCGAGATTCTATCCAACTTTTCAATTTTTTCTTCTATGAATTCTTGCTTTCTGAGCCTTTTGAGTGTCTGTCCTTTTCCTTTGGAAACAAATTTAACTTTCAGCTGAAGCTGAGGCCCGAAATGTTTCTGAAGTTCTTTTTGCAGAGCTGAGACATGTTCCTCATGCGTCAATGCTTCCAATGTTGTGGTCAGAACCATGCTAGAACCGTCAAAACTTTCGAGCTCGGACAGATCAACTAAAGGCTGAGAAGATTCAATGAGCTTTATTTTTTTTGCAGCTTCGAGCCATGGATTCATCTGAACGGGTACACCTTCAAACTCATCTCGTTCCCGGACGATGGTTCTCTGCTGAGGAATATATTCGTCTTCTCCGCTTTCACCGGCTACCCCCTCAGATACATAATCATCATAGGACCAAGGGACATCATCCTGATCATCTTGCGGAGGAAATTCTTTCCGGCTATCTTGGGGCTGCGGAGGAGAAGAATCTCGAACTTCAGCCGATGGCTTATTCTCTGACGGCGAGGGGGTGGAAGCGGGAGCATTGTCCTCAATTAATTTTTTTTTTGAGCCCGTTAACACAGGCATTTCTTCCCAAGGAGGAATATCTCCTGGATCTTTGCCCGCAGCCGAAGAAGCCGTTTTAGCGGCAACCGGAGAAGCAGACGGTACTTGGGGTTCCGGTTTGAGAACCGCAGCCATAGGAGCCGGTAAAACCGGAGCTTCAGTAGAATGAGGAGCAGGCGCCTCCAGTCCCTTCATCGGGGCAACCACCGGTCTTTTCGAATTTTTGGCTTCTGCAGGCGCAAATGCCATCATGCGCATTAAAGCCATCGTGAAACCGGAGTATTCATCCGGAGCAAGACTTATCTCGTTTCTCGCATGGATAGCTATCTGGTAGTAGAGCTGAACCTCATCAGGTGCAAAAGCCTGTGCAAGAGATTTGACAGCATCCGAGTCCGGTTCTTCCGGATTCAGAGAAGCCGGGAGCATTTGAACTATAGAAATTCTATGGAACAGCAATGCCATATCTTTAAGAGCCTGAGTATAGGACAAGCTGCGTGCGCCAATCTCATCGGCCACCTGCATAACCTGGACAGGGTCTCGATTCGCTAACGCTCCCAACAATCGGATCAAGGTTGTGGAATCAATTGTTCCCAGCATTTCTCTGACGTTTTCTAACGTCAGGTTGCCTGCACTGAATGCTATAGCTTGGTCCAATAACGACAAGCCGTCACGCATGGAACCGCGCGCTCCGGTTGCCAACATTCGTAATGCAGGAAGCTCGTACGGGAATCCTTCCTTTTTAAGAAGTTCTTCCATGTGCCCTGAAATCAGCATCGGAGACAAGCTCTTAAGATTAAATTGCAGGCAACGGGAAAGAACGGTGACCGGGACCTTTTGCGGATCGGTTGTCGCCAAAATAAATTTGACGTACTCGGGAGGTTCCTCCAAAGTTTTAAGCATGGCGTTAAATGCCTGGGTAGTCAGCTGATGGACTTCGTCAATCATGTAAACTTTGAAACGGGCATTTGTGGGAGCGTACTTGGCTCTTTCCAGGAGGGATACCATATCGTCAATACCGCGCGTGCTAGCCGCGTCCATTTCGATATAGTCCACGAAACGGTCTTCATCAATAGCTCTGCAAGCCTCACATACACCGCAAGGATGAGCCGTAATGCCGCCCTTTCCGTCTTCGCCTACACAATTCAAGCACTTGGCCAAAATTCTGGAGATTGTTGTTTTACCTACACCGCGAGTTCCCGTAAACAAATAAGCGTGGTGAAGACGATTTTCTGTCAAAGCATGAGTCAAAGCACGGACAACGTGATCTTGCCCGATCAATGTAGAAAAATCGTGTGGACGCCACTTTCTAGCTAAAACCTGATAAGCCATGGAAAAAATCTCTTAAAGATTCGGTTTACAACCAAATCATCATGCAGGAGGTAAAACTGTTCCGAATTGGAGAATTTTAGATGAATTTAGGCGCTATGCAAGCGGAGAGAAAGAAAAGAAAAAGAAAAGCGGACCACACCTCGGCACTGCTAGGATCGTTATGGCTGCTTCGTTCCCGACCTGACCAGGTTCACGACATTCACATGCGAGGGGGCCCGCAGAGCGAGATTCTAACAGAATTCAAAAAAAAGAAAAGCGCAGCTTAATTTTCACTTTTACCTTCTGCTCCACTCCGTTTTTCTTCCTCGTGCCAAGGCATTTTCCCGAATTAGATTGATTCTCTTCCACACCTTTGACGAGGACCGATACAGTACATCGGAAGAAAAACTACTTACAAATTTTCGAGATGGCCTTTGATAAACACATCGCAGCGCTTGCTATCGGAACCTTCTGTCTCGGCGCGGCAGAGCTTGGAATTGTTCCTGTACTTGCGGACATCGCCCGAGATCTTCATGTGACGATTCCTCAGGCAGGTTTGTACGTTTCTGCCTATGCAGCCGGCGTCTGCGGAGGAATTATCGGCCTTCTGCTATTCGGACGGGACGCTAATATAAAAATAAATTTATTAATCGCAGCCTGTCTTATTCTCTGCGGAAATCTCGGCGCCAGCTTTGCGCAAAGCGATATTGAAATGCTTGGAGCCCGCTTTGTCTCCGGAATGCCCCACGGAATTTTCTTTGCGCTAGGAGCTGTTGCTTGTGAAAGATTAGCCGATCCCGGAAAAGCGTCTCGAGATGTTACCTTGATGGTTCTCGGGCAGACTTCGGCAAACTTTTTAGGTGTTCCTTTGGGAGCATGGCTAGGCTTTGCTTTTTCCTGGCGCTTTATTTTTATAGGGATTGCTTCGCTTGCTGTCGTTCTCATTTTCGCCCTTTGTTTTTGGCTTCCTTCTCTCCCGGTAAAGAAGCAGCCTCTGCCCCGGGAAATCGAGCCTCTCAAGCATGCTTGGCCATGGATCATTTTAGGCGGTGTAGCGCTTGGCAGCGGCGGTTTTTATGCTTATTACTCTTATGCCGATCCTATTATGGAGACCATTACGCACCTGCCCGCTGAAGAAATGACATTAGTGATGATTGTTGCCGGCGGTGCCATGTTCTTCGGTAATCTGGCTTCTGCCCCTTTGACCAAACGATTCAGCGATGAAGCTCTAGTGGCGTTCGGACAGGCTCTTATCGTTATCGCAACTTTGTGCGCCCTCTTCTTTTCCGCAAACAAGTACCCCGCCGTCTTCTTCCTTGCATTAGCCGCATTTGGGTACTACTTTTTGGCCGGTCCGATGCAGGCTCTGATCATTCAAGGAACTAAAGATGCAAAGATCATTATCGTCGCCCTTGGTCAAGTAGCTTATAACGGCGCAAACGCTATCGGTGCTTGGCTGGGAGGAGAAGCGATTAAAGTTTCCGACTCCTCAATATCATGTGCCATCCCCGCCGGCGTTCTTGGTTTTGCTTCCGCCGTTCTATTCGTCAGTATTTTTTTCTATAGCCGAAAAAGAGCGAATCAGCGGACAGGTCGCTGAGAACGGAATGCGATTAATTTCTTCAACTTTGTTAATAAATAAAAACAAAAACGAAGCGTGTAGTATTCCTAAGTATGCTAATTTACGCAGAACAGTCTGCCTCCCATGTTGGGGAGTCAGGAAACGGGTCAGTTGCTATCAGTGTTAGGATTACCTTATCTCTCCGAGGACATCCAGTCTTCGCTGACCCTATTTAGTTTTTTTAAAAAAGGAAATAAATTATGGGCTTACAAAGTGTTGATGACGCCAGCTACGTTGACCAAGTTTTGAATGCAAAAGGCGTTGTAGTAGTTGATTTTTGGGCTCCTTGGTGCGGTCCATGCGGAATGTTAGGGCCAGTCCTCGAAAAAGCAGCAGAGACTCTGCCTGAAAACGTCAAAATTGTTAAATACAATGTTGACGAATCTCAAAGCGTTGCTCAGCAACTCGGAGTACGCGGTATTCCTACCCTTGCCGTTTATAAAGACGGTCAACTCCTCGCCCAGCAAGCCGGCATGATGAATTCTGCTCAATTCGCCGCTTTCTTAAAACAATTCGTATAAAATCCTGCCTGCGGCTTAAGTTCTATTAAGCCGCAAAACTTCCTTTCTTTTAACCACACCTCGAAATCTATCTTTGGATTTCGTTTCAAATAATGCATCTTTCAGAACTCAAGCAGAAACACGTTTCCGAGCTATTAGATATTGCTTTGGAATTAGATGTTGAAAATGCCAGCCGTCTTCGCAAGCAAGAATTAATGTTTGCAATCTTGAAAAAAAGAGCAAAGGCCGGTGAACAAATTTTTGGTGACGGCACCTTAGAAGTTTTACCTGATGGATTCGGTTTTTTACGTTCTCCCGTTTCTTCCTATCTTGCCAGCCCTGACGACATTTACATCTCTCCTTCTCAAATCCGCCGCTTCAATCTCCATACCGGCGACACAGTTGAAGGTGAAGTCAGAACTCCAAAAGACGGAGAACGCTACTTTGCGTTAGTTAAAGTTGATAAGGTTAACGGTCTTCCTCCGGAAGAACTCAAGCACAGAATTCTTTTCGAAAATCTGACTCCGTTATTCCCCGATGAGCCTCTGAAACTTGAAAGAGATATTAGAAGCGAAGAAAATCTAACCGGCAGAATCATCGACATCATTGCTCCGATTGGTAAAGGCCAGCGCGCCCTGTTGGTTGCCTCACCGAAGAGCGGTAAAACAGTTTTGATGCAGCACATTGCACACGCTATTACCGCCAACTACCCGGATGTTGTTCTGATGGTTCTTCTGATTGATGAACGTCCGGAAGAAGTTACGGAAATGGAACGTTCCGTTAAAGGTGAAGTTATTGCGTCCACTTTCGATGAACCCGCAACTCGTCATGTTCAAGTGGCCGAAATGGTTATTGAAAAAGCCAAACGCTTGGCAGAAAGCAAAAAAGACGTTGTCATTCTTCTTGACTCTATTACACGTCTGGCCAGAGCCTACAACACCGTTGTTCCGACTTCCGGCAAGGTTTTAACAGGCGGTGTTGATGCCAATGCTCTTCAAAGGCCCAAACGCATCCTCGGTGCTGCCCGTAAATTAGAAGAAGGCGGTTCGCTCACCATTATTGCTACTGCTCTCAACGAAACCGGCAGCCGAATGGATGACGTTATTTATGAAGAATTTAAAGGTACCGGCAACATGGAAATCCATCTTGACCGCAACCTGTCTGAAAAACGTGTTTACCCGGCTATTAACGTCCGTAAGAGCGGTACACGCCGTGAAGAACTTCTTCTTGAACCTTCCGTTCTGCAGAAAACTTGGATCCTTCGTAAGATTCTTTATGAAATGGATGAAATTCAGGCCATGGAATTCTTGGTTGACCGTATGAAACCAACTAAGAACAATGCCGAGTTCTTTGAGATGATGGGCAGACGAGGTTAATTGAATGCCAAAGGCTGGAGCAGATGTGTTCCAGCTTTTTATTTTTAAACAGGTCTGACCGCGTCCAAACTTCCTAAGGTTCCGGCAAAAAGAATTCATCGCCAACAACCGCTTTCATTTTTCGTATCAATTTGATTTTCCACCGTGAAATTCTGTTTTTGAAGTTGCCTTTTTTTCTGAAAAGAGAGATAATCCGCATTTGTTTTTATTCATTTTAGGCACGTTCTGGCATACCTAGCGTAAGACTGGCAATGGTCAGCGGTTTCGTAAGGCAAGTGGCGACCGATTTATTTAAGGTTAACAATGAAAACCAATATTCATCCGCAGTATCGTGAAGTTGCCTTCACAGACATGTCCATCGGCAAGACTTTCATCATCCGCTCCACAGCTGATGCTCGTGAAACAATTGAAATTGATGGTGTTACATATCCTCAGGTCAAGCTCGATACATCCAGCGAGTCTCATCCTTTCTACACCGGTGCTCAGACACGTATCGTTGAAGCCGGTCGTGTAGAAAAATTCCGTCAGAAATTTGCTGCTAAGAATGCCGCTCTCAACGCTTCTGCTGAGCAGGCTAAGGCAGCCAAAGCTAAGAAGTAATTTAGCGGCGGAAAGTTGCGATAAGGTAGCTACGGCTGCCTTATTTTTTATATGTAGTTAGTAATTTATATATTCTTAACTTGTGAGATTCGAGTCATATGCTCAGTGAACGCTCTTCTCCAGCTGTTGTGAGCGCTGCCGCGGCACATAAACTACCTCGGTATGCTTTACTAGCACTCTTAATCTGTTTCATTTCCCCCTTCCTTTTATCGCCTCAGCTTTTAGGAAGTAAAAATCTCACTAGTTTCGGAATTGCCTGGACGATGGTCAACGGCTCCCTGTCCGACTGGCTTATTCCAAACATTACAGGCCAATTTATTTATGACACCGGCCCTCTCACTTCTTGGGTCAGTTCATTGTGCATCTTAACTTTCGGTCAAATTATCGGCCCGGTCCGCGCTTTTCACCTGACCACCGGCCTTTGGTTTGCCATTATTACCGCCTGCATCTGGTATTCCACGTACCTTTTAGCTAGGAGAGATGAGGCGCAGCCCGTCAGCTTTGCATTTGGCGGAGAAGCCGCCAGAAAAGACTACGGCCGGGTGGTGGCGGATATTACTCTGTTAATCACAATCGGTACTTACGGCCTACTAGAGCCTTTTCATGAGATTTCTCCGACAACTACGCTTCTGGCTGTAGCGTCTATTTGTTTCTTCGGCATTGTTCTCAGTCTTGAAGATCTTAAAAGAGGTTCTCTTTTAGCTGGCCTTGGCGTCGGTCTCGGTGCCCTAACGACGACCCTCGGTGCCAGTATTTGGCTCGCATTTGCAACCTGGATTGCCTTTATCTTTACCCCAGACTATACCAGCCGTTCTAAGCGTGTTCTCATAACATTTGTGTCGGCACTTATCGTTACTTGTATTTGGCCGGCACTCGTCTTTGTTTTTGTCCCCGATCAAGCTTCCGTCTGGTTTACCAACTGGCTTCATTCCAGCACAAAAGAGTTTTCTCTTTTGTCTATTAACCAATATCCATGGCTGTTAAAGAACATGGCCTGGATCACCTTCCCGGCTTGGCCCTTTGCCATCTGGGCAGTATTTGCATGGAGAGGCAGCCTGAAATGCGCTCCAATCTCCGTCCCGCTGAGCTTTCTTTCGATTTCTTTGTTCTCCATCCTCTTTACTGGGCTGGAACCAAGAACCACGATGTACTGTTTAGTTCCGTCACTTGCCGTATTAGCAGGTTTCGGTCTTATCAGCGTTAAAAAGAGCAAAGAAAACATTTTAGATTTGTTCTCCGGCATTGTATTTACCATCGGCCTCATTGTCGTTTGGATTTACTACTTTGCTTGGACGACCGGCTACTTTGCAAAAATGGCTTATTCTTTGCGCCGACTCGCTCCTGCCGTTACGCCGGGAACATCGTATCTGCTGTTGGCAATCGCGGCTGCCGCTACTCTTTCCTGGCTTGCGGTCGTCGGTTGGAGACTATTTAAGCATCCGGTCGTTGCTTGGAGGGGAACTTGGCTTTCTGCCTGCGGTCTGACGGCTTCTGCCATTGTGGTTTGTTCACTTTTCCTGCCGATTTTCAACGGTGCCAGAACAATGGAATACACGGTTGCCGCCATCAAGACAACTTTTGATGCCAACAGCAAACCCGGCGACTGCATTAAAGCCATTGATCTGTCAAGTTCGGATCGTGCCGCGTTCTACGCTTTAGCAAATCTTCCATTTGGAAAACCAGGTCAGCAGTGCACTTTTGCACTAAAGACGATCGATTTCGGCGGCTTTCCCGCCGGTGCCGTAACCGATAAATGGGAAGTTCTTACCAACGTTCCGGGGCGTCCCCGTTCCGACGAGCGATATCAGCTTCTCAAACGTTTGCCTTTCTAGATACTGATTTAAGTTTTATGTCCGTTACACCGACACGATTAACGCCGCCATCGACTTCGTATTGGTCCATTATCAAGCTTTCCGCGCCTATTTGGGTTTCCAATTTAGCTATCGTCGGCGGAAGCACCATCGATACTTTGATGGCCGGTCACTTAGGTCCTACGGATCTTGCCGGTGTTGCCATCGGTATTGCCGTTTCTATCTCAATCTTTGTCGGTTTAGTGGGTATTATGCAAGGTTTGTCACCAATTGCAGCTCACCATTTAGGCGCCGGCAAACACGAGAAAATCGGTCCTGAACTTCATCAGACACTTTGGATTGCCGTTTTCCTATCTATCATCGGCGTTTTAGTTATGACCTATACGCCGTTATGGATGACTTTAACTAATGCACAAGGTGAGACTGCAAAGATTGCTTCCCTATATCTCATTATCAATGCGATCGGGCTCCCCGGAGCAATGGCAGGACGTGCTTACTTGGCGTTGAATGCTGCAGTGTCACGTCCGAAGATTGCTATGTGGATTTCTCTGCTAATGCTGGCGTTAAAAGCTCCCTTTAATGCCCTTTTCATGTACGGTTGGGGACCAATCCCTGCATTAGGAGGCGCTGGATGCGCAGTCTCCTCTGCCCTTACCTCTTGGATCACTCTCTTATTATTCTGGGGAATTTGGCATTTCGACAGTTTCTATGTCCGCATGAGATCGGAAACGTTCTCATTGCCGAATTGGAAGATCATGGCGGCTCAGCTTAAGCTCGGCATTCCTATCGGTCTGTCCGCATTCTTTGAAGTGACCTCATTTACGTTCATGACAATTTTTATTTCCCGCTTAGGAGAGGTTACAGTTTCAGGTCACCAGATTGTGGCTAATTTAACTTCTCTTTTCTACATGCTCCCGCTCTCCATCGGTGTAACCGCTTCCGTGTTGGTCTCTCAAAGTCTTGGAGCAGGAAGTGCGGAGTCTGCACGGAGGGCCACCTTCAATTGCCTAAAATTTGGCATCTGCTGTGCGGTTGTCGTATCGTTGATTCTTTATTTCTTCAAATATTTCTTTGTCGAACTCTACACCGACAATGCATCTGTGATTGCCATCTCAGCACTATTGATTCCTTTTGCTGCGTTCTATCACATCTTCGACGCTACCAACTGCATTGGGTCTTTTGCGATGAGAGGCTACCGCATTACCTTTGCTCCTATGGTTCTTTACGGAGTACTGCTTTGGGGCATCGGGTTAGGCTTAGGAAGTCTTTTGACGTTTACCGATACATTAACCGCTGCACCGCTTGGTGCCAGAGGCTATTGGAGTGCTATCACAATTGGTTTGACAATATCGGGTATTGTTGTCGGATTCCTCGCCGTCATGGTTGCCAACAATACTGTTAAAGGTAAAAAGGTCTGGCTTAAATAAATCAATTTCCTCATAGCTGAGTCCGCTTTTTCCTTAAAATCAGAAAAATCTGAGGAGGAAAAAGTGAACCAAAAATTAGCTTTAGAGGACGAAATACTGCTCCTTACAAAACACCTCTGTGCAATTGCTTCCGTTTCGACTGACGCAGGCAAAGAAAATGAATGCGCAGAGTTTATTTTTAACTATCTCTCGTCTATTCAGCCAGTCTCTCCGTTAACAATAGAAGTAGACCTGATTCCCTGCGAAAAAGATCCTTGGAATCGAAAAGCTGTTCTCGGCCTTCTTTCCTCACCGGATTCTCAAGGACGTACGGTTATCCTTACCGGACACTTTGATGTCGTCTCTACCGATGTTTGCGGAGAGCTCAAATCTCAGGCATTTGAACCGGACTTATATACAAAGCTCCTTCAAGCGCGTTCGCTTAATCCTGAAGCAAAAAGAGATTTAGATTCCGGGAATTGGCTTTTTGGACGCGGCGTCATGGATATGAAAGGAGGACTTGCTCTCTTTCTAGCCATATTCAAAGAATATGCAGAATCCGGCTGCGGAGTCAATCTCTTGTTTCTAGCCGTACCTGATGAAGAAAACAGCAGTGCCGGCATGCGAGGAACAATCCGCAAACTTAATTCCTTTATCAAAGAAAAGAAACTGGATGTCATCGCCGCTTTTACAGGGGAACCTTGTTTCCGGACCACTCCCAATGCATCAGGCCAATCATTCCGTCCCTATTACACCGGTACGACGGGCAAAATCATGCCTTTCTTTTACTGTGTCGGGAAAGCCGCACACGTCAACGATTACTTTCAAGGCCTCAGCTCGGTTCTTTTGGCTTCCGAAATTGTCACGAAGATGGAGGCAAATCCGGCTTTCCTTGAAGGACAAGGAAACTGGCTTCTTTCTCCCCCTGCCTGTCTAGGCTTTGAAATCAGAAGAAACGGTTATTCAGTAACGCTTCCTGAAAGAGCCGTTTGCTATTTCAATCTTCTAACTATAGAAAAAACTCCTCAAGAAATCTTATCCTTGTGCGTGGGGCTTGCACAAGATGCCGCAAGTTCAACTTTAGAAACTTTAAAGACTTCCGAAGGAACTTTTATTCGAAGAGGAGGAACATCGAGCCCCCTTCCGAAGATAAAAGTTCTCAGCTATTCCGAACTTCTGAATAAAGTTAGAAGTCAGTTCAAAGACGACAAAACCTTCGATCGGGCGTTAAAGAAAGAACTGTCATCGAGACAAGATTCTTTCGATGAACGGGAACAAGCCATCCGAATCATGGAAGCGATTATCTCTTTGAGTCATTCAAGTGAGCCTCAAATTGTAGTTGGTTTTCTTCCTCCCTATTATCCGCCGAGAATTAATAAGAGAAGAAATGAAAAAGAAAGCCGAATCAAAGACCTCATACATGAAGTGATTGCCAAGAGCAATCATTTGGCCTGCGATTCGGACAGCACTTTCATAGAAGTATTCGGAGGTATTACCGACTTATCTTACTTGGGATACGAAGGAGATCCAAAAGACTTACAGTTCATTGCCGAAAATCTTCCTGGATGGGGCGAAACGTTTTGGATTCCGATTCAGGAGTTAACAGAGCTGAGCATTCCAATTGCTAATTTAGGCCCTTCCGGCAAAGATGCTCATAAGATGACCGAAAGACTTGAGTTGGATTATTCCTTAAGAACCGCTCCGGAGCTGCTTAGATTTGCCATTAAAAAATTAAGCAAGCTTCAGTGACATTCGTTGGCTCAGGATGTTAACCTTTGAGAGATTCTTCGATCCATTTATCAAGATTGTTCAAGGCTGATGAAACTTCGGAATTCGAGCTGTAGAAATGCGGCTCGATTGTTGCCTTTGGACACAACCTCCTGATATCTTCTATGGCGCCTCTCGGACTTGAACTGCCGGAAGTGATGAAAGGATGAATTCGTTTGCCTTCTAACGGATGATCTTTTAGAAAAGTTCTCATCGGGACGTCCAATCCGCCCCACCAGTATGGACCTCCCACGTAGATGTCTGTATAACCACTCAGGTCCGGAATTTTTGTAGCAATTTCTCTTCGTGCATCCGAACGAATCTCATCTCTTGCCAAATAAGTCATGTCATTGTAGTTTTCAGCGTATGGTTTAACGAGCTGCAAACGAAGTATTGGATATCCTGTCTTTTCGTGGATTCTTTGAGCTAGACCGAAAGTATTCCCGGTTCTCGAGTACACAACGATTATTCCTTTGCGGAGGTTTTGTGCGGATACTGGAAGAATGCTTAGAGCCGCCGCTGAAAAAACCGTTCCTATCACTTGTCTTCGCTTCAACATAATTTCCTCTTTGACTTGAGTTACTCAGAAAAAAGGTAAAAGTTCTCCATCATCAGGCAAATGCCTAATGTCTTTATTTGGAAGAGTTAACGTAAGCCAGCAGCTCCGTCTAAAAACGACTTTTGATTTAAGCCAAATTCACGTCCTTCGTCTTACAAATGAGATGAATGTGAATTTATGCAGCCGCTTGCTGACTCCGCCAGCCGGAAGACTTTTCTTTCTGTGCTTTTTTGAGATTGAACAGGAAGAAGTAATTATTAACTTCAGAGCTATTCTTTTCTCTTTAGAATTGACGCACGGCCGGACTCTTCTTCAATGATTTCTCCGTAATCATCGGCAAGAATCGAACCTGACAGCGGATTCTTAACGGAAAGAACCGAGCCGCGGATTTCAGCACGCACCGATGATTCTTCAAATGCAAGATCGGTGTTTTTCATCGTGCAATTCTTAAGAATAAGATCCTTTGCAAAGCACAGCGGCTGGGTTCCTTCTATTTCACAGTTTTCTAAAACCAGATTGGTAGAAAACCAGCCGAGGTATTCTCCTTTAATTACGGAGTTTCTTACCGTGACGTTTTCGCTATGCCAGAAGGCGTCTTTGGTATCTAAAACAGAGTCTTCAATAACGATATCCCGGCAGTATTGGAAAGAATATTTGCCGTTCTGCTTCAAATTCTTCAAGTACAAATCTTGAGTATCCAAGAACACATACTCGGCTTCCAAAGTCGAATCGTTTACTGTAATTCCTCTGCATTTCCAACCAAACTCAGGAGAGTTGATTAGACAACGCTCTAAGAGAATGTTCTGACAGTCGCGAAGGGCTTTGATTCCTCCTAAAACTGAATCTAAAATTTTGCCGTTGAAACAGTACCAAAGAGCAGCTCTAGCCTTCTCATCAAGACGGCACTTCCAAAGCTCAAATCGATCAGCATGCCAGAGAGGATATCTCAAGGAGAATGAACAGTTCTCAACCACAATATTTTGAGGGTGTTTAAGCGGTGACTCTCCATCGGTCGGTCCTGCAAAAACACAGTTTCTCAGAGCCGTGTCCTCCAACTTGCACAGAGCTCTCTCCATGTCAAAGCTTTTTCCGCATATTTCATGTTTGAACATTAGGATTAATCCTTTGAATAAAATCTTATCTTTCTGCTCCCCGATTCTTTTATGGATTTCAAAGCTTCCGGCGATAAGGTCCCTAAAGAATAGAGACCGGTAGAGGGCCGAAAATCTTTGATAAATACGGCGAGATTTCCCCAAGGAGCGTAGTAAGTCAGATCTCCGGTCAATGGAGTAAAACCATTTGCAGGGCCAACCGGAGCTAGTTTTTTTGTTAAATACGCTATCCTCTCGAAAGCGCCGTAATCCTCAAATTTCAATTCTTGGGGAAGTTGTTTTAAAAATTCTTTAGCTTCTTGACTGTCATTCAAGCTGACAGAATATTCTTTTCCGTCACATTCCAAGTAGATTTCCGCCGCCATACTATTACCAAAAATAAGAATCCCAAGCAGGGTCACCATTAATCTGATTATTTTCATTTTTAACTCCTTTAGGAGGGATGAAAAAATTTTAGGACTTCCTGCGAAGAATGTGAAATACTTATTTTAGATAGTATTTATTATTTTTATGCATAAGTACTAAAAGGCTGCAGAGGTTGAATTCTGCGGCCTTTTCATGGGTTAGCTATCCTTAAAGAAGCGGTTTAGTGTCTGATGTTCCAGCCAACGCCAGTGATGTGAGAAGAATCAATTTCGGACCAAGTTCTGTCTTTTCAAAAACAAAATGTTCTTTCAAAGTATGAGCACCAATCCCCTTTCCTCCGGAGCAAAGGCAAGTTGAAGGAATATTCAAACTCATCGCCGCATTAGCGTCCGTTGAAGACAGCCCGTAGTTCGTCAATTCAATGCCCAAAGCTTTTTGTGCGGCGCGGGCAGACTGAAGAACAGGACAATCATGTGGACGCAAACCTGCAGGACGGTTTCCGATTTGAGTAGTCGTCACCTTTAAGTGGGTTTCCGGCAAAGCGTTCGGCCATCTTGCGTTTTCTTCCTTAACGGCTTTCTCAAAAGCTGCCAGAACGGCGTCTTCAACCTTCTTCAATTCGGTATTGTCCGTGCTGCGAATATCTACGTCCACTTCGCAATGTGCAGCAATTGTGTTGACCGTTGTGCCGCCCTTGATTGTTCCGATAGTAAAGGTTGTCTTCGGATCTTCCGGAACTTCAATCTTGGCGATCTCGGCACCTGCACGACAAACTGCATGAATAGCACTCGGAGTCTTTCCAAACTCTGCAAAAGAATGGCCTCCGGGACCGTCAACGGCAATTCTCCAACGGTGAGAACCAACAGCTCCACGAAGAACGCGGCCGACATCCGTGCTATCAACGGCGATAAAGGCGTCTAATTTGGTATTTGCGCACAAGAACTTAGAACCGCGGATATCTCCGTTGCCCTCTTCGCCCACAGTACCGACAAACAGAATGTCTTCATCAGTTTCAATATTGGCTTCATTCAAAGCTCTCAGGACCTGAAGAAGTGCTCTTAAGCCGGAGCAATTATCACCGATGCCTGGGGCCCAATAGACATTTCCTTCACGGCGAACCTTAACGTCGGTTTCGGCAGGAAAGACTGAGTCCATATGAGCACCGATAGCAATCGTTTTAGCACCGGTTTTACCTTTGCGGCGTCCGAGCACATTTCCAATGCCGTCTTTACAGACATCTGTAAGACCGTACTGTTTCATGCGCTTAACCAATTCGTCAGCTCTCTTTTCTTCTTGGAAAGTAGGAGCGCTGATTTCGCACAAATCGACTTGTTCCTGCATTGCCAATTCAGTTTGGTCCTGAATGCAGCCTAAGGCTTTTTCGACTTGGTTATTCTTCAGAAGCGCAGCAATAGTATTTGTGTACTGTTCAAGAATAGGAGGATGATTTGTCATAAGTCTTCCTTTTTAGCACAAGAAGTACACGGAGATTAACATCACCACAGCTGCAGGAGCAGTTCTCTTAACTACTTCAACAGGAGAAACAGCAGCAATACCGGAAAGAAGAATGATACCGCCGGCTAAAGGAGAAGCCTGACGGCCGATACCGGCAGCCATCATAGCTAAGTAACCCAAGTTATCAATCTGCATACCGAATTTAGCAGCGTGAGGTGTAACAGCTTCGTTGAAAGCAAAAGCTGCAGCGTCGCCGGAGCCGGTCAAGACTGCTAATGCGAATGGTCCGATGGAACCGCCGAGTTTTGCAACTTCATTGGCGTGAGTCAGATAGTTAACGAACACTTCGATAACGCCAGCTGCGCGCAAACCAGCGGCGAATACACCAGCGGCAATGATGATACCTAAAATCTTGGCATAGCCATTACCCATACCGGCGAAGAACTTCTTAGTAACTTCTTCAGGATTGGAACGTGTAACGACAAGTGCGTAGAAAGTACCGATCAACATAGCTGTTGCAACGGACATCTTCAGTTCTTTGAACCAGATAGAAGCAACGACCAAGAGAACGACAGGAACAATAGGAGCAATTGCGAAAAGAATGTTCGGGTGTTCAACTTCGTTGGATGCTTTTTCAATAGCCTGCTGAGTATTGGCAGCAGCCTTAGAGAAGTCGCCCAGGACAAAGCAAGTAATCGTGATACAGATAATGCTGATTAAACCAAGTGTTACAGTGGTTGAAGCATGAGCGCCGATGAATTCCATGATATCCATGGAAGCCAGCTTAGAGATAAACGGGTTATGAGAAACGCCAGGATTCAAATATGCGGGCATCATGCATCCGCCGACAGCCGCAGCAGCCATTGCAGGTCTGAAACCAGCTCTAATCATGATAGGAATCATAGTCGGACCTACAGCGGCGCTTAAACCTGCCATAGAAGGGATAGCTGTAGAAATCACGCTTGTAACGATCATACAAGCCGGCAATAAGAAGAGACCTAATCTCTTTAAGGGCTTCATTAAGAGACTTACGAGATGGATATCACATTTAGTTAATGAGATAACAGCAGCAAAACCTAAAGCAGAGCAGATTGCGATAATCAAGCTGCCGTTAGTCATAGACTTATCAAACTGCTTGAATGCCACCATTGGCTGCAATGAGATAAAAGCCATTACAAAACCGGAAGTTAAGAGAACTAATCTTGTCTCGTATCTCTTAACCAATGCGTAAACAGTCGCTATTACAACGGCAATAGCGATCCAGAATGTCCAGGTCATTTCCTTTCTCCTTGAGTAAAAAAGTTATTAACGTCTTATTGAGTGAAGTATCACGGAGGAGTATAGACCGTTCCTTCTCCAGTCGATATTGAGCTTTATCCTGAGAAAAAATGTCTTTTTGAGAAGAAGTTTTGATTTTGCCTTGACTTCTTTGAATAATTAATTTTCTATTTTCCGAGAGAGAGTTCCAGGCTACAGAAACAAATCTCGAAAAGAACTTCCATATGCAAAAAGGCAGCCGAAGCTGCCTTTTTGCTGGAATTAGAGAATCTTAGCGACGAACGTCCATGTCTCTTAGAGCCTTAATTCTATCTTGGATAGAAGGATGGCTAGCCAACAACTCACCGATGCTACCGGCAATCCCGAAGCCTTTGACGGCAGGAGGAAGTTCTTCAGTAGGAACAGAACCAAGTCTGGCCAATGCGTTGATCATTGGTGTTGTACTGCCCATGATCTTTGCAGCGCCTGCGTCAGCTCTGAACTCTCTATGGCGAGAGAAGTAAGCAACAACAATAGCCGCCAAAATCCCCAGAACAATATCCAGCACGACGGATGTAACGTAATAACCGATTCCGGGGGCATCGCTTTCGTTACGGAGAACTGCTCTGTCAACGAAGTTTCCGATAATTCTGGAGAGAAATACCACGAATGTGTTTGTGACGCCTTGAATAAGAGTCAGAGTAACCATATCACCGTTGGCAACGTGAGCAATTTCATGAGCGAGCACTGCTTCTACTTCTTCTTTATTCATGCTGGAGAGAAGACCGGTTGAAACAGCAACCATGGCGTTGTTACGGGATGCGCCCGTCGCGAAAGCGTTAGCTTCGCCTTCATAGATGCCGACTTCCGGCATACCAATTCCAGCCTTCTGCGTATGGGAGTGAACTGTTTCCAACAACCAAGCCTGAAGCTTGTTTGTCGGCTGAGTGATCATCTGAACGCCCATTGTGTGCTTCGCAATGGTTTTACTCATGAAAAGAGAGATGAGCGAACCGGTAAAGCCAACAACAGCTGCGAATACGAGTAAAGAACCCATGTTTTGGTTAGCGCCGGCAATATTGCCGAAGTTAATACCAAACACTGCGGACACGATGTTCAATACGATGCTGAGCACAATCAAGATTGCCAAGTTAGTCAGCAGAAAAAAGCCAATTCTTTTTAACATATTTATATTTGTGACTCGTAGGTTATGAGAAAGGTACAGCTAATTATCTAAGAAAGCGGGCACGCCGTGGAGCGCGCCTATGGTTAATTTGTATCAAAAGTTTCGTTCCCATCCTTTAAATTCTTGACGGGTCTTCAGAGCGCACGGGCGCAAAGCTGTCCCAATTTCGACATCCAGGACACTGCCACTGAAAACTCTTAGTTACGAAACCACATTTATTACATTTATATCGAACGGTTTTGTCGATTTGATTCTTTAAGAAGTCAGACAGCTCTTTCAGCTCCTTATTGTCAGGATCCTGCGCCAAACGCAAGTCGGTTAATCTCTTAAATCCAATTAAAGACTTCTTCTGAGATAAGTAACGTCGAAGAAATTCCAGAGCGTTTTCCGGCCCCTCGATTTTGCAGATCCAATCGACGGCGGCGTCAACAGAATCAGAGTTGATTCCTTTTTCTGCTACAGATTCCAGATAGCGTACGGCATCTGCTTCTTTGCCAGCTTTAAGCAAAGTATCTGCGACGGAAGCCACAACCAAAGTCTCATATTCCGGAGAAATTTTGCCAACCTGTTTCCATACTTCAACTGCTTCATCAAGCTTTCCTTGTTTCTGAAGCATGGTTCCCTGCATGATTAAAGCCCGCTTATTGTTCGGATCGGCGTGAATAGCTTGCTGCAAATAATGAGCCGCTTCATCAAACTTCTTAAAGAACATGCATTGAAGAGTCAACTCACAGTAAAGGTGAGAAATTCTTGACGGATAGGTCTCTCCGGTGACCTTTTCAAGAATGTGAGCCTCATCAATTGCTTTGAGCCACTCTTTTTCAGACTCGTAAATATTCACTAACTCTTTAATGGCTCGAACTTTGTAGTCGCTTTCCAAGTCAGCGGTTTTTCTAAAGGAATCCTCCGCTCTATCCCAAAGGCCTGCCTTTAAATAGTCCTGACCCAAGGAAAAGAGTGCACGGGCTCTTTCTTTTTTAGATAAATCTGCTCTATTGTAAAGATGATTATGGATTTTAACCGCGCGATCGTAATCTCCTCTTTTCCTGTAAAGAGTTCCCAAAGCAAAATGCAGTTCGACCGTATCGGGGTCAATTTTCGCGAGGTTAACTAAGGAATTCAAAGCCTGATCTTTTTTATTATCCAGCAGCAAATCCAGACCTTTATATAAGGTTTGGGTTTCATCTGCTACTGATTTTTTTTCTTTAATATCGAATGAGCGGGAGAACCAGCCTGCCCCAAAAAGTACAGGTACCAACAATAAGTACCAGAGTTCAAATTCCATATTCAGACCTAATTAATTCCAATAAGGAAGAATCGAAACTCGACCTTCCTTATTGCCTTCATCATTATTTTCAAAGAGGACCTTTGCAGAAGCAATACTGCATCCCTAGGCAATTAAAACGTAATCTTGAATTCTAGTGAAGTTTAAGAAAAAACTCACCTTTTTTAGGTTATTGAGAACGTAATCAGTAAATGTCTCAAGAGGAGCTCGCTCAATCTCACTGTCGAAACACTTTCCGAGGAGAAAGATCCAAAAAGCCTTTCTATACATCGGAAGGCCATCTTTTCCATTCTCTCAAATTAAGCCTTATTTATATCGATTAATTTGTACTGGTCATGGCCCATTTTTCTTTCCTTCATTGCTGACAACTGGCGAAGTCCTTTTCGTGATGTGATTCTTTCCATCAAATCTCTGTTTTGCCCCTCCGGAAGAGCCTTTATCAGATCAATGCTAGCTTGATCAATAGCCAGCAAATCAGTTGAAGCGAGAATACCGATATCGGGTGCAGTCGGTTCTGCCGCTGAAGTTCCTGCGCAGTCACAATCAACCGACATTTTTCTTAAAACATTGATGTATACAATCTTCTTTCCAAAATGGTCCGTGATTGCTTTCGCTCCGTCGGCCATGCGCTCCATCAGTTCCTCTCCACGGATCCATTGTCCATTGTGATCCAGCAGACCATGCAACTGTGCCTTTCCACCTTCCGGACCGCTAGAACCGCATCCAATGGCGATGTTTTTCATCGAACCGCCGAAACCGCCCATTGTATGCCCTTTGAAGTGAGTAAGTACCAACATGGAGTCATAGTTAAGGAGATTTTTGCCTACTCTGAACCTCTTGACATACTTCGCACCATTTGACGGCAATTCTGCTTCGCCGTCTTCGTCCATAATATCCACCCGGCTAAAATTCCAACCGTTAATTTTAAGAGTTTCACGATGGCCTTTCGAAGTTTGACGAGGACTTCCGTACAGGACATTGCATTCCACAATTGTGCTGTCAGGAATTTGTTCCTGCAATTTTTGTACCCATGGGGAAGGAATGATGTTGGGGCCATGCGGCTCGCCGGTGTGAAGCTTGATCGCAATCTTTCCATTTAAATTTCCGCCAACCAACTTAAACATTTTGATTAAAGACTGAGGCGAAATCTCTTTGGAGAAAAACACCTCTGCCGTTTCATTTTGCTGAGCAAATGCTGAATAAACTGGAGAAGATCCTATTAATGCTGCGGTAGTCTCTAAAAATTGGCGACGATTGATCATTTTAGATTCCTCTTTGATTTCAAATGATTTTACCTTGAATACAGAGACATAAAACCTCTTCGCTGGTGATAAGAGCGGTTTCCTGGTTTGAGTTTGCTCGTCTAATAAAGACATTAGAATCTCAAGAAGATCATTAGGAGGTTCTCAATGGACACCAAAATAATTTCTTCTTCACTCATCGCCGTCGGCATCATCGCCGGAGCCTTTACTCTAGGCAACCAACTAGAACAAGGAATCAGAGGATTTAAAGACGCCGACAGAGTTGTTACCGTCAAAGGCCTTTCAGAGAAAGAAGTCAAGGCCAATCATGTTATTTGGCCGGTAAGCTTCCGTGAAATGGGAAATGATTTGTCTCAAGTTTATGACCAGTTGGAAGTCAAGCAGAACATGGTTTTGAAATATCTCAAAGACGGTGGTCTTACAGATGAGGAAATTACTATTGCCGCGCCGAAACTGCGTGACAATTTGGCTGACAACTACGGCTCTCAGCGTCCACCGTTCCGTTACATGATTACTCAGGTGCTTACTATTTCATCAGACAAGGTTGATGTGGTCCGTAAATTGGACGAAGCACAAAGAGATTTGTTAAAGGCCGGTGTAGGCTTGACTAATGACTACTCTTACATGACCAAATATTCATACACCGGGCTAAATGAAATTAAACCGGCGATGATCGAAGCCGCCACAAAGAACGCTAAAGAAGCCGCACAGAAATTTGCTATGGATTCCGGATCGACTTTAGGAAAAATCCGAAGAGCCAACCAAGGCATCTTCTCTATCACCGACCGAGACGAGAACACTCCTTTTATCAAGAATGTGAGAGTGGTAACGACTGTCGAATACTTCTTGAAGGATTAACTACTGTCTGAGAAGGCCCCCGAGCCTTCTCCTATTCTTCTCGCACCAGGACGTAGACCTTATCAACAACACCTGAATCTTTTATCGAATACATCCGGAGCTCATATTTTTCTCCGGTTGCTATGAAAGTCAATTGAGTTCTTAACCGTTCTAGCCATTCGTTAGGCGGAACATCCGAGGAGAAGCACTGATCGAGGCAACACAAGAAATCCGAACCCGGTTGGGCCATCGGCATCAATCTGCGGGATATCTTGTTTGCAAACCGGATTTCTCCGTTTTTATCTACGAGCACTAAACCAGTTAAGAAGTCATCAAACACCTTATTCAAGATGACTCCTCTTTCGGAGAAATCTGAGATTCTCCTATGAAATTCCCTTTCCACGGCAAAGTTAATATCATTTGCCTCAGGTTTGTTTGGTCTTACTTGATTGCTAAGTTTGTTTATGAGTTTCTGTAGGTGCCCGAATTCTTCCGGAGATTCAATATAGTCCATTTTGCCCCATGGATATTTTGAATCGAAGACACTATTCATTAATTTCTTGAATTTGGAGACCAAGACCTGATTTACCGTGCTTCCGACAATCAAAGTCAGCAAGCATACGAGCAAAAAGAAGAGGATATTAGTCCAGACCAATACACCATGTTCGGTTTCTTTATCAGGGACTTTTCTAAAAATTCCGACAGCCCAATTTTGATCCGGCAATGGCAAAAGGTAACCTGACAAATCCGCTGCATTTCCTCTTTCAATGGTTACCCACTCTCCACCTGTTTTCAATACCCTTGAGATTTCCTGAGGCTTCAAATATGGGGTTAAAGTGGCAACAAGATCAGTGGTGAATACCGGCACGCCCTTGCTGTCAAAAACCCAAATACTAAATTCTCCCGGCGCGATTCGGCTAGTGGCATTATCAACCAGTCGATTCAAGTTCAAAGCACAGACGGCATAACCAACAAGTTTTCCTTTTTTATTTCTTGCAGGAATGATGACATTGACGATAGGAACGTCTGCCGCGCCTACGGCCTTAACTACGTCAGAGACGACAGGAGTGTTGAAAGATTGAATCTTTTTCCAGTGATCTCTAGTCGTGTGGTCAACACCAATATTAGAGAGTCCTTCTTTGTTGATCTTTGGGTAAAAGGCAATTGAACGTCCTTTTGTGTTGTCATAGTGAATATTGAGAATATAAGGAACTTTAACAACCAAATCTTCTAAATAGCTGTTCAACAACTCCGGATCTTTAACACCTTCTGCAGCGAGCTTATTAGCGGCAGATTCTACGACAGTTCTAGCAATCTCCAGTCGAGATTGAATTTCTCTCCCGACAAGTTCTGCTGAAAGCTTGCTTACCAGCTCTCTGTTTTCCAAAGTTTCCTTCGCAAAGAAAAACTGCTGAATTCCGAGAGCCAATAATGGAATCGAAACGCATGCAAAAAAGATGGCATATAGGTACTGTCGGAAGCTCATCGCAGTTACTAGGGACTAAGAAAATCAAGAATTATAGGGGTTTACGAGATTATCCTATGAATTATCTTAATTTTAAAGAGGGAACGCTAATTTTTAGAAAAAAATGAGCACATTGCCTAGAATAGATTGAGTGTTAGTCAAACGAGTAATCTCCTAATGGCAATTCATAATTTCCAATCCCGCTGCCGGAACTAAACGCTCCTAGACGCAACTACCTCCTTTGTTCTTGGTACTAATGCGGTTTAACTGTCAGAGAGTTCTTCATTAATTTCTATTTGACCGGAGTGGTAATGAACATGCGTTTTGATCGAATATTCATCTCAAAGGGAAAGTGGCTGAAAGACAGATTTGTATTCCAAACAAATAACGAAAATTGAACAGAATGTTGTACTATTTTGCCTCCAATTGCGGCAGGCATTGCTTCCTGCCTTTACTGCAAAATCAACCTGACATTCGAAAGCTTTACAGAGAACCACACTTAACGGAACCCTCTGCCTGAGGCCTCGAGCCCATTAAAACTTCAAAAAGCAGTGAAACGTTGACTCGAAGACTCGATAGCAACGCTTCAACTAATATCGGTTGGGTATCACGGCCCCCACACCCGTCTAGACTGCTCATATCCGCTTCCTGTTCTTTGAACATGCATTTTACTATCAGCTTCCTTCAGACTTAACGTTACCGTTAAGCCGTTGCCAGGCCGCTAAGCTTTCCTCTCATCGGGAAAGCTCGGGATTCACGCCCTATAGGGACGCACTGCTGGGTATACATCGAGTAGAGGGTTGGGTTGCCCCGTCCCCCTCTCACAGCACCCACCGTACGGTTCCGTAGTGGGCGCTTCATTAACAAATCGCCATAAAGCGGAGAGAATACAACCCTAATCTGGCAAAACGGCGGTTCTTGATGGTCAGGTTCATGTGAGCTTGACCCGAGTTCCACCATGCACCTCTGCCATTCATCGAACTTTTCCAGGCGGTCTCGGGATCCAGACCTAGTTTGATCAGATTCCTTGCCCTAGTTTTCCGTCTCTTCCATGCAATCCAGATAAGTTTACGGAGATGGTGGCGAATTCTTTCGTCCATTTCACTCCAGTACGTCTTCCTGGTATCAAGGCGATAGTAGTTCCTCCAGCCCCTGAGGACGGGAGTTATTCTTTCTATCGTCTTCTTTAAGGAAGTTCCGCGTGCTGAGTTAAACATCTTGTGGAGTTTCGTCCATAGTCTCTTCACCGACTTTTCCGCCACGACAATACATTTACTGTCTGCTTTGGAGAACGTGTAGCCGAGAAATGTTGAGTCCTTAGGACGAAAGGTTCCGCTCTTATCACGATTAACTCGTAACTTGAGCTCTCCTTCCACGTATTGTGTGATGCTGTTTAATACTCGTTGAGCTGCTTTCTCAGATTTAACGTATATGTTGCAGTCATCGGCATATCTGACGTGACTCAGTCCTCTAGAGTCGATTTCCCAATCCAGTTCGGTGAGCATAACATTTGAAAGCAATGGACTGAGGGGTGAGCCTTGAGACACCCCTTGTGTCCGAGGGCTTGCAAGCCCGTCCTCCATGATACCTGCGTTGAGATATCTTCTTATTAGCTTCAGGAGTGGCTTATCTGTTATCACTCGGCTGACTCTATCCATCAGAATGTCGTGGTTGACTCTGTCAAAGAATTTGGACAGATCCATTTCTACAACCCAACATTTGCCTGATTCCACATATTCTTGAGCTTTCAGCACGGCCTGTTGGCAGTTTCTTCCTTCCCTAAGCCCGTAGCTTTTATTTGAGAATTGTTCCTCAAAGTCGCTTCCTATGGCCATCACTATGGCCTGTTGGATTGTGCGATCAAGTAATGTTGGTATTCCCAACATTCTTGTCCCGCCGTTAGGTTTGGGAATGTCCACTCGTTTGACGGGCGCCGGTATATAGGTACCGTTTCTCAGTTTCTGCTTGATTTTCTCCCCGTGTTTCTCCAGAAATCGCGGTAAGTCCTCAAAAGTGATGCCGTCTACGCCGGCCGCACCTTTATTTCTTATCACCTTCTGGGCCGCTTCCTCGAGAACTAAACATACAATCTCGATTAGCGGAAGTCCTTTAGGTTCTGCTTTCGTCCATTGTGATTTCGCCATGACTAGCTCCTCTTGCTTCGGCTGTCTACCGCACCGCGCAGTTCTGCCCGCCTTGTGTTTTAACAGACGCTCTGAGAGCGTTGGTCTGAGTTCCTGCAATAGTCATGAGATTAATCACCTCTACTTACATCGTTAATGTTCGGTCCTTCGAGTTGCCTCTACTATGACCTCGGCTGACTTCTAATTTAACATCCAGTTCCCTCTCGAGCCCTGTAGCCAGTGGCATTAAATCAGATCTCCCCAGGTATGACGTCGCTCTTTCCTGCCTGTCCATCGGATCTACGTCCTAGGGTCCTGTATGAGTATTGGGCGTTGGGTAGTGTGGCCCCCAAACCCGCCTAGACCGCCTCCTATCCGCTTCCTGTTCGTTGAACATGCATTTTGCTATCAGCTTCCTTCAGACTCAACGTCGCCGTTGAACCCTTGCCGAGTCGCTAACCTTTCCCCTCATCGGGCAGGTTCGGGATTTGCACCCTACAGAAAGACGCCCTGCTGGGCGCACCACAAAAAAACGGACGAGAAAGCGTCCTCTCCCATCCGTTTGTTTTAGGAACTAATTTAAAAAATTAGAACTTGTGGACTAAGCCTGTACCGACAGACCAACCGTTGTATTTTCCATTTTCAACGTTGGCATACAGTTTGCTACCATCACTGTATCCAGCAAAACCGTAGACATAAGTGCGCTTGCTGAGCGGATAAGTATACCCGGCATCAATGTTCCAAGCTCTGTACTTAGTGTCTAAGTTTGCGCGCTTAGCTGCGTCTTTCATTGTGCCATCAAGTTCTCCGAGAAGGAAACGAGCACCTAATTTGGCTGTACCGCCAGCCAATGGAGCTGTTGCACTCAAACCAAAGGCGTGTTGAGAGTACATATCAGATTCCCAAGCATATTGGTAAATACCCATTGCTGTGGCAACGCCAAAATTGTAAGAACCGCCAGCGGTAATGTTGTAAGCTGTCTTACGATCTTTGAATTCAGCTTTTGTCTCATTGAGGGCATCCAATTCCGTTCCTTCAAAAAGATCAAGGCCTAATGTCTTCAGATAGGAGTTATATGCGTCTCCTACTTTCTTTTTACCGCCAGTGCCTTTTCCATCTAAGGCTTCGAAAATCAAGCTTGCATTAGCTGCTTCTCCAGCATACTTCAAACCTAAACCATAGTAGTGGCGGTTTTCTGACCATTTGTTTGCATCGTCAACTGTACCGTTAGAATACATAGCGTGTACAGTGAATCCGCCAAAAGATGGAGAAACGTAGGCAATTGCGTTATTTACACGGCTGTTAGATTTTGCGAAACTAGTCCAGGTGCCTTGGTCTTCGTAAGAAGTTCCAAAAGCCCAACCTTGGAGAATTGTGTAGGAACCTGCTCCGCTACCGAGAGAGCCAAAACGGCCAAATCCAAGCTGACCGAAGTTGCCAGAAACAAAAAGGCGAGATTCACGACCGAATGTCTTTCCTTCAGAGTTTGAGGCAGTGTTGCTACCTGTGTCGACATCAAAACCCTGTTCAAGTTGGAAACCTACGGAATATCCGTTACCGAGTTCCTCAACACCTTTTAACCCCCAGCGAGAACCTGAATCAAAGCCGCTCTTCATCTGAACTTTTGTTGTGTTGTGTTTTACTTTGGAAACAACAGCACCAGCATCAACTACACCGTAAAGAGTAACGTTAGAAGCTGCAAATGCAACGGAAGATGCACCCATTACAGCCAAAGCGATAAGTGATTTTTTCATTTGTAAATACTCCAATTGAAGTGAAAAACTTGCAGAAAGTTCAAATTCCTGGCAACTCTTTCAAACTTCCAATTGGGTTTGGGGAAATTTTTAACGTCTGAGCCTCAACCCGAAGTTCAAATTGGAGGTATTAATGTCACATTCGAAGATCGGCCAATACACTAAGTCACAGCTTTATTCTTTGACCGACGGTGTTTACAGATTAGAAAGGAATTTCTATTTACGCGTTCGGGGCAATGGAAAATACAGAACTTATTTTTTTCGCTATGTTGATCAAGAAGGAAATCAAAAAGATTGCAATATCGGAAGCCTTAGAAAAATAACCATGGCAGATGCTAAACAGCAAGTTCATTTATTTAGAAGTCTATTGAATATAGCAAGTCCCAAAAATTTGGATTTATCAACAAACCAAACTCCAAAATTTTCAGAATTCGCTCTAGAGACCATTGAAACTTTAGCTTCCGTGAAACTGTGGAAAACTGTTGCTCAAAAATCCTCTTGGACCTCTTCTATAACGACATATGCCTTCCCAAAGATTGGGGAAAAATTGGTCGAAGAAATTACTCGCCAAGATATCCTGGAAATTCTGAAACCAATCTGGACAAATAAGACAATGACAGCCTCTAGATTAAGAGGTCGTTTAGAAAAAATCTTCTCCTATGCTATTAACGAAGGGAAATACCATGGAAAAAATCCTGCAATTTGGAAAGCAAACCTTGAGATGTACCTCCCTCCGCCAGAAAAATGCAAAACAAAGACGCACTTCAAGGCTCTAACGCTACAAGAACTTCGGGACAATATTCCTTTTCTAACGAAAAATCAGTTTATTGGCTACAAGTGCCTTTTATTCGGAATCTTAACTGCTACTAGAAGTGTTGAATTCACTCAGATCCAATGGAGCGAGATTGATTTTCAACAAAAGATCTGGAATTGCCCTCCATCGAGAAGAAAGGACGGAAAAAACGAAGTCTTCAGGGTTCCTTTAAGTAGACAACTTGTTAATATGCTGAAATTACTAAAGAAGGAATCTAAAAGTAACTTTGTATTCACAAAGGATCATTTACAACCAATAAGAAGGGAAACACCGAGAAAATTGTTGAAGGACGGGCTAAAGTTAGATTGCACGATGCATGGAATGCGCTCTACTTTTAGAGATTGGTGCACACAAAACGGCGTTAACGAAATAGTTGCAGAGAAATCATTGATGCACTCTACCGGAAATGAAGTTGTTTCAGCTTACCAAAGAAGCGACTTATTAGAAGAAAGAAGAGAGGTCATGCAAAAATGGGCTGATCTTTTGCTTGAAAGCAACGAAGCTACTGAGAACCAAAAAGCTGAAAGTTCATAGTTGTTGCATCAAAACTACATAAAAACACTACTTTTCTTCGATTTTTTGTTGTTTTTATGCAAAAAACAACATTTTTAGTTGCCTGAAGGACACACTTGTCCCAAAATTACATCGCAGATTAATTCTTGCCAGGAATTTGAACTTTCTGCAAGTTTTCAACTTCAATTGGAGTTTTTACAAATGAAAAAATCACTTATCGCTTTAGCTGTTTTAGGTGCATCTTCTGTTGCATTTGCAGCTTCAAACGTTACTCTTTATGGTGTTGTTGACGGCGGTGTCGTTGTTAGCAAAGCAAAAAAAGCTGACGGTACAGTCGTTAGAGCCTCCTCTGGTTTCGATTCTGGTCCACGTTGGGGTTTGAAAGGTGTTGAAGACCTCGGTAATGGATATTCTGTTGGCTTCCAACTTGAACAAGGTTTTAATCTTGACACTGGTACAACAGCAAACGGCTGGCAGAATAAAGACGGGGATACTGGAACTTTCAATAGAGAAAGCAGACTTTATGTTCAGGGTGGTTTCGGTACATTGAGCTTCGGTCGCTTTGGTTCCCTTGCTTCCGGGGCTGGTTCTCAAACAATTCTTACTGGCTGGCAGTTCGGGACATCTTATGAAGATACAGGTTCTTGGACTAAATATGGTAAAGGTAACAGCCGCATAAACAATGCTATTTCCTACGTTTCTCCAGCCTTTGGCGGCGTCACTTTACACGCCATGTATTCTAATGGCACACAAAAGGACGATGAGCGCTGGTCTGACAATCACCACTACTATGGTCTCGGTCTGAAAGCAAAAGCAGGAGCTTTTGATGGCGTCGTGATTTTCGAAGCTACAGATGCTAAGGGAACCGATTCTGTTAAAGGAACTGCCTATAAGAACCCTGCTTACTCTGTAACAGCTGGTGGAAACTACAATCTAGGCGTAGCCACTTTGTCTGCTATCTACCAGTATGCTTGGAGCTCTGACACATACAAGCAGAACGCCTTCGGTCTTAGTACAGCAGTTCCAGCTTTCGGTGGTACAGCTAAGTTAGGTACTAAGTTTGTATTTGGTAAGGACGAAGCTAAAGCTGCTGGCGAAGAAGATAAGTACAATGGCTGGAGTATCAACGCCGCTTACAGCTACCCACTTAGCAAACGTACATATGCTTATGGCTATGCCGGTTACACTCATGGCGGTAAGCTTTGGAAAGCCGAAACAGCTAAGGAGGCCGACTTGTCTCACACTGGTTATGCAGTAGCAATGGGTTTAGTCCACAAGTTCTAACCAATTAGACTAAGTCTGCAAAAGGACCTTCTGCAGGGGTCCTTTTTTTATGCCTGTAAATCTTCAATTGAATTGCCAGGAATTTGAACTTTCTGCAAGTTTTCAACTTCAATTGGAGTTTTTACAAATGAAAAAATCACTTATCGCTTTAGCTGTTTTAGGTGCATCTTCCGTTGCATTTGCAGCGTCCAACGTTACTCTCTACGGTGTTCTTGACGGCGGTGTCGTCGTTAGCAAGGCGAAGAAAGCCGATACAAAGGTTCAAGCCAAATCTGGTTTTGATTCTGGTTCCCGTTGGGGCTTGAAAGGCGTTGAAGACCTCGGCAATGGTTATTCCGTTGGTTTCCAACTCGAACAAGGCTACAATCTTGACGATGGTACAACAGCAAACGGCACAGGTACATTCACAAGAGAAAGCAGACTCTTTGTACAAGGCGGTTTCGGTACATTGAGCTTTGGTCGTTTCGGTTCTCTTGCCTCTGGTGCAGGCACCCAAACCATTCTTACCGGTTGGCAGTTCGGCACTTCTTATGAAGAAACAGGCTCCTGGACAAAATACGGCAAAGGAAATAACCGTATCAACAATGCTATTTCTTATGTTTCTCCAGCCTTCGGCGGAACAACTTTGCATGCCATGTATTCCAACGGCATGTCTAATGATGATGCAAAATGGTCTGGAAATCACCACTACTATGGCTTAGGCATTAAGACAACAGTCGGCGCTCTCGACGGTTCTGTTATCTTTGAAGCAACAGATGCTAAAGGTGACGCTAAATACACAGAACCAGCCTACTCCATCACAGCTGGTGCTAACTATAACTTCGGTATTGCAACCGTGTCTGGTATCTACCAATATGCTTGGAGTTCCGATGAATACAAACAGAATGCTTTCGGTTTGAGCACAGCAATTCCTGCTTTCGGTGGTACAGCTAAGTTAGGTACAAAGTTTGTATTCGGTAAGGATGAAACAAAGATCTCCGGCGAAGATAAGTACAACGGTTGGAGCATCAACGCTGGCTACAACTACCCGCTCAGCAAACGCACATATGCTTATGGTTACGCTGGTTACACTCACGGTGGCAAGCTCTGGAAGACACACACTGCAGCAGAAGCTGATTTGGTTCACAATGGATACGCCATCGGTATGGGCTTAGTCCACAAGTTCTAATTTTTCAGATTAGTACTTAAAAGAAACTGCCGAGAGAGGACGCTCTTTTGGCAGTTTTAATTTAGGTTCTTTCTTATTACTGCCGCAAATCTTAATTATCCTATCTCCAAGCTTCAGAGAGCGTCCTTATTCACATCCTTTAAAAGGACGAGTCACACTCCCCCCTTAATTAAATCTTGTCACGGAATCCTAAAGTATAGAGGCTCCTCTTTCTGGATAAACGAACGCCATTCTTCAGAGTTAGGTACCAAGCAAAAAATACAGTTCCCAACTTCTATAGCTAGGAACTGCTTTTTTGTGTCTAACAGCACATGACTTTAGACTTTCCAAATCCTCTTATTTAGGATCTTTCATTCCCCATGCCTTTACATCATGGCAAGTTCCGCAGTCATTAACAGAAGCACGGTGCTCTCTATGGCAATCAGAACAGTCTTCGGTTTTGCCGAAGTGGTAACTGTGGTGAGGATTAATTAAAGCCTTGTGCTCTTTTACTTCTCCGGTCTTCGGATTCTTCATCTTGGAAATGAAGTTAAGCCGATCAGTTTTACTTGCCAAAGCATCCTGATTGTGACAAGTAACACATTGAGATGTCGGAACCGGCTTAAATTCTTTGCCTTGATGACATACTGTGCATTGCACTCCGCGAGCACTGTGTTTGCTCATGCTCGGCATCTGCGCTGAGACTGATGTCACTCCGAAACTCATAAGAACGGCAGCAGCTAAAAATATTTTTTTCATTTCTTTCTCCTTATTGTTTCGGTCTGTCAGCAACGGTTTCGCCCGCAATCAAACCAAATACGGCACATTCCGGCATAGAGCATCCGGTCATTCTTTCCTGTCCATGCAGGCCTCCGGAAGCTTCTCCGACTACAAACAGTCCTTCAATCGGTTTTCCTGTTTCCATTGAAAGAGCACGGGCTTTCAAATCTGTTCTAATCCCGCCCGGAGTGTAGTTAAGACGAGGATTTACAGGCATTGCATAAACTCCAGCAGAGAAATCAAGCGGTTCGACCTTACGTCCGGATCTTTCGAGAGGTTTATTGAATTCCGGGTCCTTGCCTTCTTTGATTGCTTGGTTATAAGCATCTACGGTGTTCTTTACAATTGCCGGGTCAGCTCCAAAAGCTTTGGCGGCCTCTTCCACGGAATTGAACTTCGTCATTGTTCCGTCAATACCGTTAAGACCGTTCAAGCTCCTCTGAACTCGGTTAAGATTATGGAACTTAGCCAGGGATTTTTCGTCATAAATAATGAACGGCTTCTTATCTCCGTTTTGCATTCTTCTTAAGAGAACGGTTTGAGCCAATGCATTACGAGTTGCGCCCTCACTCATGAAACGTTTCCCTGTTGCAGGATCCACGATGACGCCCCAAATCATGTCTTCTGTGGGTAGCGGATATGCAAATCTAAAGAGTGACAAATGCATCGGTTGGGCGCCTGCCCTCACCATAGTTTTAAGAGCACCCGAGGTCGCCCCGGGGTTAGTTGTTGTAGCAACGCCTGCCAAGAACGGCACTTCAATGGATCTAAAGACCTTATCGCGGGAATATCCGCCGGTTGCAAAGATTACGCCCTGCTTTGCTCTGATTAGCTTCTTAGTGCCGGTCTTGTTCTGAAGGTCGTCAGTTTCGGGAGTATCGAAATAGTAATCTTGTCTGACTTCTAAGCCTTCGACTTTTCCATCCTTATCAAGAATAATTTCATCGGCTTTCGTATGAAGTCCGGTCTCAAGATTCTTAAGAGTTTTCATGTGGGTCCACAACGCATTCAGCAACCCGGCGCCGTCTCCGATAGAGACCAGAACTCTAGGCTCGCTGTGACCCCCAAGTTTAAGAAGACGGCCGTCCCATTTAACTCCTCTTTCTGTCATGAACTTTTCAGCTCTGGCAGTATTTTTGGCCATTTCTAATGCTTTTTCATAGTCTCCCATGTTGCCGGAGACTTTGTACATGTCGGAAGCGAGCTTTTCCGGAGTGTCTTGGACACCTTTTTCTTTTTGAAGAGGAGAACCTACGCAAGCAAAGTTCAGACCGCTGATTCTGGATGTTCCTCCCAAACGGCTCATCTTATCAATAAGCAAAACTTTAGAGCCTTTTTCAGCAGCGGCAATTGCGGCGATCGTTCCGGAAACGCCGGAGCCTACGACAATTACGTCAACTTCTTCATCATATTTCGGTTTTTCTGCGGCATAAGCAGAAAAAGGTGCGGCGACAGCCACCAAAGAGGCAGATGCCTTTAGAAAATTTCTTCTAGATGACTTAACTTGTGTCATGTGGTTCTCCTTGGATTACTTAGAAGGGTTAAGTAAATCTTAAGAAGAAATCAAAACACCACCGCTAAAGAAAAATCAAAAAGATTACAAAAGTGCTATAAAGCTACTCCGAATAGTCTTCCATGTAGTAGCCGATTCCCGAGTAAGAAGAAATCAAAGGCTCTTCCAGGCCTGCTGCACGCAGTTTCTTTCTTATCCTCGCAAAAGAAACCCTCAAGTAATTGGTTTCTCCGATAAACTCGGCTCCCCATACTTGCCGGAGCAGGTCCTCATGTGTAAATACAATTCCCGGCTTTTTCATTAAGACAGTCATTAACCTAAACTCAATATCGGGAAGATTGATCTCCTTATCGTTGAAATAAAACTTTCTCCTGCCGATGTTCATCTTTAAAGGACCATTGATGAGATCCTGAGTAACAGTGGAATCTGTTTGAGAACCGACTCTTCTAAGAACTGCTTTAACACGGGCAGTTAATTCTTCAACAGAAAACGGCTTAACAACGTAGTCATCGGCGCCGGCTTCCAATGCTTTAGTTTTGACAGAGGTCTCCGAGCGCGCTGAAAGAAAAATAACCGGCGTAGAAGCTGACTTCCTGAATTCCTCTAAAAAATCCAGACCATCCATTTCCGGCATCATGTAATCCACAATAACCAAGTCCGGCTTTTCTGAAAGTGCTTCAAAAACTTCTAGCGCTTCTTCCCCGTCCCCGGCAGAAGCAACATCAAAGCCCTCTCTTTCCAAAGATTGACAGACGAAACGTCTGATTTTGCTTTCGTCATCGATAACTAAAATCAAAGGATGGATTTTCATGAGGCCTCCGGTAACGGAAGAATAATAATAAAAACGGTACCTCTCCCTACTTCACTTTGGATCTTAATGCTTCCCTGATGAAGTTCAATTAGTCCTTTCACGATGACCAGACCTAGACCGGTCCCGCCGGGTTTACGTTTTGAGTTCATTTCTACTTGGTAAAACTTTTCAAATACCTTATTAATTTTCGATGGCTCTATTCCCACACCATTGTCCGTAAAAGTGAGAATAAGATTGTTATCTTCTTTATGAGCTTCCAGCGAAATTACAGGTTTTCTCTCCGGATGACCATAACGCACGGCGTTAGAAATTAGGTTTGTCAAAATCTGAACGAATGCATCGCGGTCAACCCAAATAATTTTGGCGTCTTCATGGATGTCCACATTAAAGTCAAAATCACCGTTTGCCCGCGTAATCCTGAGCGCCTTCCGTACTAAAGGAGCCAGCATACAGAGCTCCTTATGTATTTGATAAGCACCTGCTTCCATCCGAGAAACATCAAGCCAACTCTCAATAAGCTTTTTCATGCTGTCGCTGTCGCGGAGAAGTTCATCGGCCTTTTCTTTTACCTCATCCAGCCCCGACATTCGGCGAATCTCCTCTGCTTCCAGCCGAATTGCAGAAAGAGGAGATTTAAGTTCATGAGCCACCACTCCAATTAAATCTTCTTTTAATTTGTTGAGCTGTTCCTCTGAGGTTACGTCACGGATAAAGAGAGCCTTCTTTAAGTATTCTGAGTCTACTAAGGAAAAAAGGCGTAATGACAGGACTTTGCTGTTTTCCAAAGGACAGATGACCGGCAACGTTCCCCCAGCTTTAAGCTTTTGAACCGTCTTTTCCTCAAACAGCATATCCAAAGACTTCCCGGCTAATTCATTGCCGAAAATATTCACGGAGGCCTCGTTGGCAAATCGGAGAACATCGTTTTCATCGAGTAAAACCAAGCCCTCCGAAAGCCCAGTAAATACCGCAGTCATGACTCCTTCCCTTTCAGTGACCTTCTTAACCTGTTTTTCTACTTCATCCTGAAGTTTGGAGTTAAGTTCAAAAAGCTCTGTATTTGCATGGTTGAGCTGCGAAGAGACCGATGAGAACTTATGCTGAAGCATACGCAGCTCTTTTGGAATTGTCACAACCTCACCCTTCAAAGGACGAGAACGGCCGGCCGCTATTTGCGAAGAAAGTTTGCTGATGGAATTGACTAAAGGTGAACTTACAAAAATGGAAGCGATTATCGTCAAAAGAAGAATCGAAAGCCATGCCAAACCATTTGATAAAGCAATTTTCCAGATAAGTTCCTCTCTCTCCTTTTGAGAGCTCAAAACTGCAACTATCCACCCTGCCTCTGGTACGGACGATAAATAACTTCTGAAAAACTCTTCTTTGTCTTTTCCAAAATTCAAAGACACCCAGGCAGTCCCGTCCTCCTTTACTCTCTCAATTGCTGCTGGAGGAAATATTTCAGGAATCGGAAAATGCTTAGAGGTAGAAAAAATAATTTTGCCTGATCCATCCGCAATCGCAATTCCGTATCTTTCTGGAGAAGATTGAGGAAGAACCTGCTCGGCCAGCTTTTTTAGATTTACAGCAGCAACCGCATAACCAATAATTCTTTCATACTGAGTAATGGGCGTTGAAAGATTGATAATGTTGCCTGTTGCAGCTCCCTGAGCGTTAACAAGACCCGAAACTTGAACTCTGTTTTCTGTCGTTCGGTTGAACCAATGGTCCCTTCCTGTGTGATCTACGCCGATATTACTTTCTCCGTGTGGATTTCTCTCCGGAGAAAATGAAACGGAAAAGCCGGAAGCATTATCTATATGGATGTTTAAGAAGTCGGGAAAGTTTTCCCGCAAGCTTTCAAGAAATTTATTGATGCGCTCGGAATCTTTTAAGCCTTCAATTTTTACGAACTCGGAAGCAGTCAGAAGAAGATGCTGCGCAATTTGAATCCGAGACAACAGCTCTTTTCCCGTACTTTCGGACAACTGTTGCTGGACTCTTTCCTCTTTAGCGATATCTTCGCTTGCCATCTTGTACTGAAGTCCGGACATGACAAAGCACGGTATTGTCACTGAGACAAGCAGGACAGCCATCAAATAAGTTCTAAATTTCATCTCTTTCTTCATCCATACCTTGTTAAAGGTATACGGCTTCCGAAGTAAAAGATATTGGAAATTGTCCTAGAGAGGATCTCCTCTTCCTCTCCAAAATGGTCTCGTTTCAAGTTGTAGGAAATTGCTTCCCACTTAAAAATCAGCCTGCTAACTCTTTATAATGTACTGTTTTTAAAAACACATCTTAGTAAAAATGTCTTCTGATAAGCACTTAAAAGTTCATGCTGACCCTCTCGCTTCTAAAAAAGAAGCGTGGAGCGGACGTTTCTCCGAACCGATGGCTGAATTTGTTCTTCGTTACACTGCCAGCGTTGGTTTCGACAAGAGATTGGCAGAAGCTGATATCGCCGGGTCATTAGCTCATGCAAGAATGCTCGCTAAAAGCAAAATCATTTCACAGAAAGATTTGGCTGACATTGAACGCGGAATGAAACAGATTTCTGAAGAAATCAAGCACGGTACCTTTAAATGGAAGCTGGAGCTCGAAGACGTTCACCTGAATATCGAGGCTCGTTTGACATCCCTTATCGGTGATGCTGGAAAGCGCCTCCATACAGGCCGCAGCAGAAACGATCAAGTTGCCTTAGACATCCGCATTTATTTAAGAGACCAAATTAAAGAAATCGTTTCTTTAATCGAGCACCTTCAGCACAGCCTTCTCACCATTGCTGAGAAGAACGTCGACACTTTGATGCCGGGCTTTACTCACATGCAGATTGCTCAGCCGGTTTCTTTCGGCCATCATATGCTTGCATATGTTGAAATGTTCGAAAGAGACAGACAGCGTTTCTTAGACTGCTATAAACGCGTCAATATTTCACCATTAGGTGCTGCTGCTTTAGCAGGTACAACATACCCAATCGACCGCGAATTCACCGCCGCTCAACTCGGCATGGATTCCGTTACACAGAACTCTTTAGACTCCGTCAGTGACAGAGACTTTGCCGTTGAATTCTGTAGTTGCTCTTCTTTGACAATGGTTCATATATCCCGCTTGTCTGAAGAGCTCGTTTACTGGATGTCCTCCGGCTTTGGATTCATCAGTCTTCCAGACAGATTCACTACCGGCTCTTCCATCATGCCGCAGAAGAAGAATCCGGACGTTCCTGAAGCTGCCAGAGGCAAAGTCGGCCGTGTTGTTGGCCATTTGATGGGCCTCTTAATGCTGATGAAAGGACAACCACTAGCCTACAACAAAGACAACCAAGAAGATAAAGAACCACTCTTTGACACTATCGATACCGTCAAAGACACCCTCAGAGCTTTTGCTGAAATGGTCCCGGGAATCCAGGTAAGAAAAGAAAAAATGAGGGCGGCTTTACAGGAAGGCTTTGCCACTGCAACTGACTTTGCCGACTATCTCGTCAGAAAAGGCCTTCCCTTCAGAGATGCTCACGAAGCCGTCGGTTGTGCCGTTCGCTTGGCTTCTGAAAAGAATTGTCAGCTTCACGAACTCTCTTTGGAAGAGCTCAAACAGTTCAATCCTCTCATTGACGAAGACGTCTATGCGAGTTTGACTCTTGAAGGCTCTCTCAAGGCCCGCGATCATGTTGGCGGCACAGCGCCACACCAAGTTGCTTACCAAGTTGAACGCTGGAAGAAAATCTTAGCTGAAAGAGAATAAGCTTCTCTCCATAGCTACAAAGCTGAAGTTCACCTCGTTCTTCAGCTTTTTTATTGCCCTTAAAAGAACTGAATTTTCTTACGAAAAGAGGAAGCCTCTGCCTCCCCTTCCTTTTACAAGCTAGTTTAGCTTACTTATTTAAGTCGATCTTATGGACCCAGCCCTTAACGTCTTCAATGTCGCCCATCTGGATGCCGGTCAAGGTTTCGCGGAGCTTGGCGCTGACAGGACCAATCTTGTCCATTCCGGTCGGCAAGTAAATATCACCGTCCTTAGAGTGGACCATTCCGACCGGAGCCAAAACAGCGGCTGTACCAATAACGGCCATTTCCTGCATATCTTTGATTTCATCGAATCTGACCGGTCGTTCTTCAACCTTGTATCCTAAGATGTCTCTTGCGACTTCAACCAAAGAACGACGAGTGATAGACGGAAGAATAGACGGAGAAGATGGAATTACAATAGTTCCTTCTTTGTCTACAAACATGATGTTTGTACCACCAGTTTCTTCAACGAATGTGCGAGTTGCTGGATCCAAGTAAACGTTTTCTGCATAACCTTCCCTATGAGCTTCCATTGTCGGATACAAGCTCATGGCATAGTTCAAGCCGGCCTTGATGTTGCCCGTTCCATGAGGAGCTGCACGGTCATACTCAGCAACTTTGAGCTTAATCGGCTTGACTGCACCTTTAAAATAAGAGCCAACAGGCATCACAAAGATTCTGAAGATGAATTCATGTGCAGGAGCCACACCGATCTGCGGACCGGAACCAATCATTACCGGGCGGATATAAAGAGTAGCGCCTGTTCCATGCGGAGGAACCCATGCCGCATTGGCACGGACTACATCTTCTACAGCCTTAACGAACTTCTCCACAGGGAAGCTCGGCATTTCCAAACGCTTTGCCGTATTGAACATACGTTTGCCGTTTTCTTCAGGGCGGAAAGTCACGATTTCGCCCTTTTCTGTTTCATAGGCTTTCAAGCCTTCGAAACAGCACTGTGCATAGTGAAAAACACAGGCAGCTTCGGACAATTCAATATTGGGATTGTCGGTAAGCTTTCCTTCATCCCATTTACCGTCTTTCCATCGTGCTTCAAATCTAAAATCAGTCGGCTGGTAACCAAAGCTCAAATTGGCCCAGTCAATATTTTTTTTCTGCATTTTTGATTCCTTGGTGATATAAAAGTTATATGCAAATAATAGTCTTTACCACGGTCTTGTGGACCTTTTCTCGATCCTTAGTTACCAGCAATTTTTAGATTTTTGATCAAAACTGAGCCGGTACGATAATTGTCGCAAGCAAGGATATCTTGGCCAATTGCTTCGACATTCAAAAACATATTTCTCAAATTTCCGGCGACGGTGATTCCGTCTACCGGATAAGCTATTTTACCGTTTTCAACCCAGAAGCCTTTAGCTCCGCGCGAATAATCGCCGGTAGTCAAATTAACTCCCTGGCCGATTAAAGAAGTCACGAGAAGTCCCGTTCCCATTCTTTCCATTAATTTTTCAAGTGTCATTTCTTCATGCTCTTTTTCAGCGTGAAGAGAGATGTTGTAAGGCCCTCCGGCATTCCCTGTAGTCTTCATGCCAAGCTTTCTTGCGGAATAAGTGGAAAGGAAATATCCCTTGACGACTCCGTTCTCAACGAAAAATCTCTTGGAAGGTCGGACACCTTCATCATCGAAAGGAGCAGAACCATAGCCCTCTTTGACAAACGGATCTTCTTTCATTGATAAGAATTCCGGAAATACCTGAGTTCCCAGAGAATTTGTCAGGAAAGAGAGATTGCGGTAGAGCTGAGAGCCCGAGACCGCAGAGATGTAGAGCCTGATCAAACTTTTTGCCGTATAGGGGTCAAAAATAACGGAACATTCTCTCGTAGATAAATTCTTTGCCGACAGCATGGCCGCAGCCCTTTTTGCAGCCTCTCTACCAATACTTTCCGGAGAAGCAAGCTGGGAAGGGCTTACTCCCATGTCATACCAGAACCCCACTTGCATTCCGCTGTCGTCTTCAGCAATGACTGATGTATCCAACGAGTGGTTGCTGTAATCAAAGCCGCTGCAGAACCCTAAAGTATTGCCCAGAACAAATCTTCCCACGTTGGTGCTCAGGTTAGATCCTTCCGAATTCACAATTCGGGAATCTCCTTCTAAAGCCGCCTTTTCTGCAGCCTTGCAGATTTCGATCGCCTCTTCAGAGGAAATCTTCCACGGATGCCATAGAGAAAGGTCTTCAAACTTAGTACATAGCAGATCTTTTTCCGGTAGCCCTGCGCAGGGATCTTCAGAGGTGTAATTTGCGATATCAACCGCGGCTCTTACCGTCTGCTCAATGCTTTCGCGGGTCAAGTCACCGGTTGAGGCACTGCCTCTTCTCTGATTGATATAGACAGTGATGGCAAAACTTCTGTCTCTTGTATGTTCGAGAGTTTCGACATCCAAATTACGGACGTTAATGTTAAGTCCGTTTTGATCCTGCACTTCAGCAGCCGCTGAAGTGGCTCCTTTTGAGAGCGCATAGTCCAAGGCGTATCGGACTTGGTTTTCAAGAAAGTCTTTACTACTTAATGTGGGGCTTTTTTTCATTTAATCTGCCGTTACAACCGTTGAGGGGACTATGATAATGGAATCTTTAAAGATACTCCTAACAAGGAGATCCTGACCAATTATTAAGTAAAAAATGACAGACTATACAGACGACAACGAAGAGTACTCCGGACCAAGCAAAAGCGAATTAAAAAGACAAGCAGAATATTTGCAGGATCTTGGAAAAGAGCTTACGGAGTTAGGACCTGAAACCTTAGCCAAAATTCCTCTTCCGGACGTAATTCTCGCGGAGCTACAAGAGTTTCACAAAATGAGAAGCTTCGGCGCTAAGAGACGTCAGCTGCAGCTCATCGGCAAGTACATGAGATCTTTAGACGGCAATCAAGTCAGATTAGCTATCGACCGTGCTAAAGGTAATGACAAAGCAGCCGTGGCAGCTCTTCATAAATCCGAAAGACTTAGAGATGCTCTCATTGCACAAGACGAAGCATTGACGAAATTTATCGCTGACTTCCCGGAAGTAGATGTTCAGTTAGTTCGCCAGCTCATTCGCAACGCCAGAAAGGAGGCTCAAAACAACAAACCTCCCAAAGCATCCAGAGAACTTTACAGACTCATTCATAACATGGTGCTGCCTCCGTTGATCCTTGAAGTCAAAGAAGAAGAGGAAGATACAGATGAATAAAAATACTCGAATCGGCTTAGTTTCTATTTCAGATCGTGCTTCTCAAGGCACTTATAAAGATTTGGGAATTCCTTCGCTTAAAGACTGGCTCAAAAAAGTCATCCTGAATCCGTTTGAAGTCGAAGAAAGACTTATTCCCGATGATAAAGAAACGATTAAAGCCGTTTTGAAAGAACTGGTTGATGAAAAAAAATGCGATTTAGTTCTGACCACCGGCGGCACTGGGCCTGCACGCAGAGACGTCACACCTGATGCCACTTTAGAAATCGCAACCAGAGAGGTGCCCGGATTCGGAGAACAAATGAGAAGAATTTCTTCCGTTTTTGTTCCGACCGCTATTCTGTCCCGTCAAGTAGGTGCATTAAGAGAAACCGAAGACCACGCTGCTCTCATCATTAATCTTCCGGGTCAGCCTAAGGCCATTGCAGAGACTTTAGAGGGTCTCCCTGCTAAAGGCGTTAACGGCGTATTTGCTGCCGTTCCTTACTGCATAGAATTAATCGGCGGTCCGACTATTGAAACGGATGCCACATACGTTAAAGCCTTCCGTCCGAAATCTGCCAAGCGTCCTGAAATCATAGATTCTCTGATTCTTGAGCCTGAAGGAAAAGCCGACTCCGCCATCATTATGCTTCATGGCTTGGGAGCCGACGGAAGCGATTTTGGGCATTTCAGAGAAGAGCTGATTGCAAGCGGCGCTCCTCTTGAAAGCACAAGAATGGTCTTACCTAACGCTCCGCATATTCCAATCTCAATGAACAACGGATATGAGATGCGGGGTTGGTTCGATCTTTACAGTCTCGAAAGCAGAGACAGAGAGGACGCAGAGGGAATCAAAAAAACATTCCAACTCATCCGCAGATTAATTTCCGAAGAAGAATCTAAAGGCATTCCAAGAGACCGAATTTTCTTAGGTGGATTTTCTCAAGGCTGCTGCATGACTCTTTACGCAGCTGTCCAGCTTGATAAGCCGATCGGAGGCTTCTTCGGATTGAGCGGATACCTCCCGTTAATTGATAAAGAAGAAGTTGAGCACGTGGGGAGCGCTATCAAATCTCCAATCTTCATCGGTTATGGAGAAGAAGATTCTGTCGTGCCCCCTGCCTTTACCCAAATCTCCGTTAGCTACCTCCGGAAACTCGGTGCAGACAAACTTTCAGCCCATGGCTATCCAGGCCTGCAGCACTCAATAGATCTCGACGAAATCGGAGATTTAGCTGACTTCTTGGCGACCGTTCTGAGGTAGAAGAGAACTTAGTAAGGCAAGATTTCTTGTAGTCTTGCCTTATATTGATTGAGGGCTTTCTATGTCAACAAATTCAGATCTCAACCTTCTTGAGCATACCTTCAGCAGCTTAAGTCCTTTGTTTGAGCCGCTGAAGATAAACTTATTTACGGTTGGCGGCGTCCCCATCAACAGCTTTGATCTGATTGAATTCGTGATTATTTTTATAGTCACCTATTTTTTAGGGAAAGCTGCGGAAGCCAGTATTACTCGCATCGGCAAACACCGCGGAAGTCAAGTCCGCATGGAATCCCTGCAGATGTTTGCCAAGTTCGTTCACTGGGCAATTCTGTGTGCAGGTTTGATGTTCGGCTTTGCCGCCATCGGCCTTCCGGTTACTCACTTAGCTATTTTAGTTTCCGCTCTTTCCGTCGGTATCGGCTTTGGTTTACAGACCATCGTCAACAACTCTATCGCCGGTTTGATTCTTATCACGGAAAAAGCTGTAAGCGTCGGAGACGTTATCTGCACTCCTTCCGGACATATCGGCAAAGTCAACATGATTACGATTCGTGCTACGCGAATCGTTACTCCTATTGGAGAAGATATCATCGTCCCGAATGCAAACCTGATTGATAAACCTTTTACTAACTACACGCTGAATCCTCGAGGGGTCCGAAAGATTTTTCCCTTCAGCGTTGCCTACGGCATCGACTTTAGAAAAGTCAAGGAAATTATTGAGAATGCGGCCATTCAAGTTCCCTTCTGCATCAAGCCCGATCAATACCACGAGGTTGAATGCGGCATCACCGGCTTCGGAAATTTCGGCATTAACGTTGAACTTGTTGTCTGGGTTGATCCAATTGAACTGATGGAACCTTACCGCTTGGAAGCTGCTTTTCTAAATGCCATCAATGATGCCTGCGTAGCCAACGGCATTATTATGCCGGGTCCAAGCTATGCTGTCAGCGTTACACCGGCAACGAGCAACAATGCACCGTTGGTTTCCGCTAAAGCGACTCATTCCAGTCCTCCGCCGCATCTGACAGACCCGAATACGGATAGTGCCACTCCTTATCCGGCGCAAGCTCCTCAAATCATCTCTCATCCGAGTTTAACTTTAGGGGCTAATCAGCAGAGAGATGCCGCTGTGGTCGGGCTCCCTCAAAGCATGTTCGACAGTCCTCAGACACCAAAGAAACAGAAAGGCTCAAGTGGCGGTGAAGAAGAGTAAGATCTTTTGAACTGCCCGTAAGCTGACTGAGGATGATTTGGCCACCTATATTGGAAGATTTGCACCCTCTCCGACTGGAGAACTGCACTTAGGAAGTCTTGTCTGTGCTATTGCCAGCTATCTTGATGCCAAAGCGCATAACGGAAGTTGGCTTGTTCGCATCGAAGACTTAGATCCTCCGCGTGAACCTGCGTGGGCAGCCCCCAAGATTCTTAAAACATTAAGAGTTCTAGGACTTTCGTCTGACGAGCCTATCGTTTATCAGTCAGATCGTCATCATCTGTACAAAGAAGCCTTAGATTACCTAATTACTAATAAATTTGTTTACGGCTGCAGCTGTTCTCGTAAACAAATTGCTGAATATCAAAACGCCAGAGGAAAACCGGCGAACATCTATCCCGGAATCTGCCGAGACAAACATCTGACCGAAGGGATCAGGGCTTGGCGCTTTAAAATTCCTTCCGAAGACAGATTCTTTAGAGATCGTCACTTCGGTGAGTACCGACAAAATATAGAGCAGGAAGTCGGAGATTTCGTTTTAAAAAGAGCTGACGGATTTTGGGCTTATCAATTGGCAGTCGTCGTAGATGACCATCAACAAGGAATTACTCATATCGTCCGAGGTGCAGACTTGCTCGACAATACGCCGCGGCAAATCGAACTGCAGAAAGCTCTGAAATATAGCACCCCTTCGTATATGCATATTCCGCTCGTACTCGGCGAGAACGGCCAAAAACTTTCTAAGCAAAACGGCGCAACCGGACTTGATTTAGAAAATATTGACGCAGAAATCGACAAGGCCTGGACACACCTTGGTTTTGAGAGATTTTCTTTTGACAGCTGCGAAGGATTTTTCTCCAAGGCGGTTGACCTTTGGAGAAAAAGTCCGTATTTCGCGGAATAGACGGCTAACCTCTTCTGCCCGTTCCTCCGAGAAGAGCTGCGACTAGTTTCGGTTTGTGCTCGTGAATTGATTCAACAATAGCGACCGTTTTAGCGACAGGCTTTTGGGAAACTGTTTTAGACGGGACATAAGGATTCAAGAAGAACGGATCGACGTCTTGTTTTACTTTCTGATAGGTGTACTTCTTATTAGGATTTACATAATCGAATTTGATCTTCTTCGGAGATAGGTCAATTCGATTGAATTTCTTTTTGGTTAACTTCTCGATAGCCTCAACATTGTTTTCATCTTCGGAAGTCATCAAGCTGATCGCCAATCCTTTAGCACCGGCACGGCCGGTTCTGCCGATTCGGTGAACATAATCTTCGGCCATGAAAGGAATATCAAAATTGATAACCAACGGCATATCCGGAATATCAAGGCCGCGTGCAGCCACATCCGTAGCAACCAAATAATTGATAGTGCCGTCTTTAAATGCTCCCAAGGTTTTAGTTCTTTCTTCCTGAGATTTATCTCCATGAATGGCATCAGCCAAGAAACCGTATCTGTTCAGCTGCCTTGAAAGGCGACCGGCCATTAGTTTGGAATTAACAAAGATAATTGCCTGCAAAGTATTTCCTTGGTCATCGACTCCTTTTGTCGTGAGAATTTCGACAAGAGAATCTGTTTTCTTGCCATCAGGAACCTCATAAAGTTCCTGGGTGATGGTTGAAGCCGTCGTGTTTTGTCTGGCAACTTCAATCATGACCGGTTCATTTAAGAAACTCTGTCCAAGTTTTTTAATTTCAGGAGAGAATGTCGCGGAGAACATCAAACCCTGACGTTTCGGAGGAAGCTCTTTCAGGATTTTTGTGATATCCGGAAGAAAGCCCATATCCAGCATGCGATCTGCTTCATCGAGGATCACTATTTCAACATTCTTTAGAGAAGTATTTCTTTGTTCCAGATGATCGAGCAAGCGTCCGGGTGTGGCAATCAATACTTCAATGCCTTTTCTTAACTCTATGGATTGCGGCTTAATATCCACGCCGCCGTAGACGCAAGCGACTCGAAGTTTCGTTTCAGAAGCGTATTGTTCGAGGTTTTCAGCGACCTGCAGAGCCAATTCTCTCGTCGGCGTCAGAATAAGAGCCCGTACCGGATGGCGCGCCGGAGAGACGCTGGCATTTTCGTATTTGAGCAAATTTTGAAGAATCGGAAGTCCGAAGCTAGCTGTTTTACCGGTGCCGGTCTGAGCAGCCCCCATAACATCTTTTCCTTCCAAGACAACCGGAATGGCCTTGATTTGAATAGGTGTCGGTGTTGTGTAGCCGACTTTTTCTACCGCTTTTAATAACTTTTCATCTAAACCGAAATCTTTAAATCCAGTTTGCTCAGACATTGACTCTTATTCCTTCACAATAGTTTCGGGAATTTTAAACTTTAGGAGACAGATTTTTAGCCTTACTCCTCAAAACAATCAGTTCAGGCTGAGAGAGTTCGTAAAAGCAGAATGTCTCTGGTTAACTTCTAGATCTGACGCCTGTTCATTATCGTTGAATGAGAAAAAAATCAAAGAAGAGAATATTTGACGCTTGCAGATAAGAGGCCATGAGATCTTCGATCCTCAGTAATCAACCCGATAATTTTTCACGCTTCAAAATTAGGAATTTATTCGAAAAGAATCTATATCTTTGACAACCGCAATCTCAGATAACTTTACCAAGGAATTACCGCTTCATAAAAAGGCAGTTGAGACTCCTTATCTTCTTTACACAAGATTACGAATCTTGTCAACTCTCGCCCATTGTAGTTTTTGAAGAATTTAGACATCTTGTTTTCTGCCTTTTTCAAAGTTCAGAGAATCTCAAAAACAAGGGAAAACAATTAACAATCTTGCATTTCAATCAGCAAAACAGGAAAGCCTCTTTCTCCTTTTCTATAAAAAATTTCTTTATCTTATTGATTTAAAGAAAAAGAAATAGTTCGCATACGAAAGTGGAAGCTACATTAAAAATGTAATAAATTGTAAATATTGGCTAATTATTTAGCTTCATAACTATTTGTTTACAAAAGAGAACTTGCTATAAATTCTTAGTTAATACCGTATTTATGTGATGTACAACGCTTATTAATACTTGCTCATTACGGGATTTCCCGTTATCATAAATACCATAGTAAAAACACTAGTATTTACTAATAAAAGGAACGAATGGAGGGAAAAATGTTAAGAATGCGTCGCACTCCCAAGGATAGAGCAGCTTTTCCGACTGAATTGCCGTCTATGCATATTCCGAATGGAGTCTCTCCGCAAGCCTATGCTGCACACAGAGAAGTTCTCTCTGTCCTCATGCTTAGATTCATGACAAGCCGTCTTCGCGCTATGTATCAAGCCTATGACGGTGATTTAACGCTTTGCTTGGTTTTAGGTGAAATTGCGTCAAGAAACACTGAACGCTTCTATGACGAAAGACGCGGCCTGCAGCCTCGCTCACCAAATGCACCAGAGCCCCAGCTTCTTGCCTGCAATGCCTTGTCCATTTCTGAAGTGACCGGCATTCCAAGAGAAACAGTTCGCCGTAAATTAGCAAAACTTGTAGATTTGGGTTGGATTCAAAAGACACCGGAAGACATGTATGTCATTACCGATAAGATTGGAGACGTCTTTGCAGCTTTTGATGACTCTCAAACCTATGATTTGATGCACACCGCAGAACAGATAAGCAACGTTCTGCAAAGATAAGTTTCTTTATTGTTGTTAGTTGCAAACTCCTGTTGAAAATGACCGCTGTCTAAAGAAGCAATTTAGACAGCGCTTTTTTAACTTCTTATACCTCTTCTTTGAATCTATTCATCAGCGCAAAAGTTTTCTGATTAATCTTGAAAGCTTCCTCACTGTAAAAAAAATAAATTAGTTCGGGATTTGTTTTAGAGGCTTCTTCCCGCACATCTTGAAGAAAAGCTGCCACAGCTTCTCCCAAATTTGCTGCAGTTATAGAGCCAAATTTAGACTTAACTGAAAAAGCCCTGCTCTCCGTAAAGAAAGAAACATAAAGGTCTGCCAACTCCGAATTTTTTCCATTGGTCTCTCTCTTTTTTTGAGAAGCTAAGCGCTCAAAAAATTCCGGCGTTTTCAGCTTATATGTCCGAGCCCCTGACGACTCAGGATGGAAGACCCAACCTTCTACCCGGGCATTCCCATACGCACTATTTATGCAAAAGTCTCTTCTGGAAAAAATCTCAGAAATGGATACATGCCGTTCTTGAACAGGAACTAAATAGGAATCTTTCAAGCCTAAGCTTTCAAGCAATTTTTCCACTTCCGGAAACAGCAATCGATAGGAACTTTTGCCCTCTCCTTCCGAGAATACAACACTGGCCCCAAAAATCTTAAATAACGCTTCTTTCGGAGGACAGTACTTAATCCTCTTCATGTTCAAAAAGTTTAAGAACTCGCCGTAAATGTTGAATCCAACAGCTTTCTTTCCAAAATTCGGCAAAACGCTGTACAGAGGAGATTTTTGTAATTCTCTTTCGAATGCATTCCTAACCGGCGTAAAAAGCTCCTGATGTTTCTTCAGGATAGGAATAACATCAAAGGCATTTTTTCCCTGCCTCGTGAAAATTCTAAAATCTCCATCAGTGATACTGAGACATAAATTTGAGCCGTCGAGTTTTTCAGTAACGGTATAAAGGCACGGCGTCAATAGTTCAATACTCGGCCAAGGCTCAAAGATATCCATAAGAATTCTCAAGAAGAAAGCTTGATTTTCGCACCGCCAATAAAAAAGTGCCAGGAGCAAACTTCCTGACACTTCAAATTGAGCAGTTTCTAAATTAGAACTTATATTGAACCTGCAAGCCGCCCATCCAAGCGTTCATCTTTTCGAACTTGCCAACCTCTGTGTAGGCGTCCGTCACCGCATTATGGCTGTACAGTTTTCTGTGACCGATACCACGGATATGTCCGTAAGCAGCATCGATCTGCCAGTTCTTAGTTGGAGCCCAAGAAACACCGCAAGTCAACCAAAGTCTCTTGGTATCAGGAATAAGAGCTGTTCTCTTGGTTTGATCGTGAATAGGATCAGTCTCTAAAGCGATACCGCCTCGAATAGTCCACTGATTGTTGACTTTAATATCTGCACCTAAACTCAACAACCAGACACTCTTCCAATTGTTTTCCAATGTCATATGGGTGAGCTTAGAAGACATTTGTGGGCTCAACATAGAATAAATTCCATCATTTGCATTGGTATAAAAACGCATATCTTTGAAATTTTTCCAGTTTGCCCATCGAGCTAAAGCCGAAAGACGAAGCCATGGTGTAGTTTCCCAAGTACCTGTGATCATTACCGTTTCTGGCGTTGTAAGGTCACCATAGCCGTAGTTAGTTTGGGATAATCCCATCGGACCAAGATTGCCACGAACAGTGTAGTCGCCTTTAGCATGCACATGAGCTGCGGAACGATAGGAAATGCCGAATCTCAGGGTTTCAAGAGGAGAAAGCATGATGCCGGCGTTATAGGTAAACATCCAGTCACTGCCTTTATACTCAAACTCCCCTCCCGTTACATAGGCTTGGCCAACAGGAACTATAGGAAGGCCATTCTTAATCTTGGAGTGAGTGTACATAGCAGAAACACCAGCGCCAATGCTGAACCACTCAGTTGCCTTCCAAGCAATGTTCGGATTGATATCTACAGTCATAATAGAACCGCTGATACCTCTTTCTCTTTCAGTCCAGTCGCTGCCGTATCTGATCTTCATGCCGTAAGGAGAAGTAATAGCAAGTCCGGCCCAAAGGTTGTCTGTGATCTGATGAGAAACAAAGAAGGCTGGAATAGGAGCAGGCTTATCACGGCCATTTTCTCTAGAGCCGTCCAAACCTTTGTAATCAATATCGAGGTCAACGATAGTAGAGCTGATCTGGAATTGTGTTCCCGGAAGCAAAGTCATACCAGCCGGGTTATACCAAACTGCAGAAACGTCGTCTCCAACGATGCCGGCGCCGGCATGAGAACGACCCATACTTACAACGCTCTGCTCAGTAAGTTGGAAGCCTGCGGCCATAGCAGATGTGCTGACTGCAGCCAAGGAGCTGAACATTAAACCAGCTAATAGTTTTTTAGAAGTTTTCATCTAAGTCTTTACTAAAAACAAAAAATAGGGGAATTTTCAATGGGTAGGATTTTGAAGAAAAACAAGAGTTCAAAACATGCGTTTTTCTAGTGAGAAACCCTTAGATTTACACCCCTTAACTTATTCTTTGTTTTTTTTATTCAGACAATGTCCTGTGAATAAATAGCAAGCAAATTTTCTAGAATTTCAGCTTTCTCGTCTCTTCTAGACCTTTATACAACCTCTATTAAATCTCTCGATTCTTTTGTCTGAATGTCCTTAGCTGCATTCTCACTCTCTCAGGCGCACAAAGAGGAGAAGTAACTTGAAATTCTTGAGTTTTAGAGCAGAGCTATTTAAATGAAAGATTAGAAGTGAGAAGAGGCCCAAGAAAGACCTCTTCGACAAGTTAAATTATGACCACGGTGTCAGAGCTGCAGCTTCTTTACCGGCGATTCTTCCAAAAATCATGGCATCAGCGTTAGCGCAGGCTCCTTGATAGGTCAAGCCCCACGTTGAACCAAGTTCACCGGCTACATAGAGACGCGGAATCTTTTCTCCATAGGGATTCAAACACTCGGCCTTCACGCTTCTTCTCGGGCCGCCCATTGTGTGATACATCACCGGAATCAGTTTGACAGCGTAGAAAGGTCCTTCCTCGATCGGAGCTGACCAAGCTTTGACGTCTCTTCCCACGAAGACAGCTTTTTGATTAGGATCGGCAGTAGGTGTACGTCCGTATTCCGTGTCTATTCCTTTGGTTTTTAAGTCATCATTCCATCTATTGACGGTATCAACCAGGGTAGCTGGATTAGGAATTCCCAGTTTCTTTCCTAACTCTTCAATTGTCGGAGCTTCAATGATGACACCGGATTCAATTTCCTTCTTGTTGTCCTTGCTCCAAATATAACCTTCTTTGTTAATGGCATATCCTGAACCTCCTGAACTAATGAGCGGAGCTCCTTCAAGATAGGTTTTATCCATGATCATGTAGCAAGGAATTCTTGGATAACGATGTTTAATAGCATCAAATTGGTTAACGGCCATCCACGAACAGTGGTAGTCCAATTTCTTTTCATTAACGAAGCGTTTTCCATCCTGGTCAACCCAAATAAAAGCTGGCCGTCTGGTAATCAAAGCTAGGCCGGCTTTGACGCCTGGGACCTGAATACCAAGCGGTGCAGATACTGAATTCATGTGCCACAAATCCGCACCCATGGATTGAGCCATAAGTAAACCGTCGCCGGTATGACTCGGTCCGCCTAGATAACCCATTGGATTACCGAAAACATATCTCTTCATGAGCTCCGGATTGCACTGGAAGCCACCGGTCGCAATAACGACAGCTTTTCGGGCTTTCACATTAATCGGTTTGCCGTTCTCCAAAGCCACAACACCGGCAACTTCGTTGCCACACCGAATAAGTTGTTGAGCCGGCGTGTTAAGAAGGACAGGAATATTGCGCTTTTCTACCGCTCGCTGGAAAATACCGAAGAGTCGTTCTCCACCTTTCTTGCCCGGAACATTGCGTGGAGAAATCTTGTTCACGCAATCAGCACCCGGAAGGTTCTGGTAACCAGCGTGACCGTAAATTGCTAAGGTCACTTGAGGATCCAGGGACTTCACATAGTCGCCAAGTTTGAGCGATTCTTCACAGAACACACGAAGGATTTCCGGATCCCACTCCGATCTGGATAATTCGTACAAAGCTTTTTGAAAAGCGTAATAGTCGTCTTTGTTCGTCGGCACTACGAAGCCGCCGGAAGAAACACACACGCTTCCGCCACCTTCCGGCATTTTTTCCAGAATGATGACGGAAGAACCTGCATCGGCAGCAGCAATTGCGGCATTCGAACCAGCATTGCCATATCCTAGGACTACAACATCAGCCTCACGATCCCATTTAATTTCGTCATTTTTTGAAATTTCTTTTGCAGTTGCCAAACCAACAGGTCCGGCAATAACTGCGGCTGAGGCTGTTTTGAGGAAGGTTCTTCTCGAACTTACTTGATTACGCGACATTAGCGACTCCTTAGGAAAGCCGAAAAAGACCTGGGCCATCTTCACTGGACTGCTGACAGTCGCTGACCTCAAATGATTCAATCTTTTTCGGCCGAATTACCGTTACCCAAAGCGGCGCAACGGCTATCTTTATATTGTAATTTAATAATTCCTTATCTATAGAAACCTTTTATGTTTCTATCTTGAATTTTTATGTAGTAAAAAGAAATGCACAAAGCGCTTAGGCTTATTTTGCGCTTTGTGCAATTGAGGTCAGAAACTGTTATACAAACTTTTGAACTCCAGGCCCTTTCAAAATACTTGATCCTCCCTGCTGAGGCGTAACGTTAATTTGAACCGGAATCCTTTCGTGAATCTGGCCCACATGAGAAATAACACCGATTAATTTTTGATGACCGCTTTCTTTATTGAAAGTATTTAAATTGCCAAGAGCAGTCAATGCCTTATCTAAGCTTTCTTCGTCAAGGCTCCCAAAACCTTCATCTAAGAAAAGCGAGTCAATTCTGATCTTATTGCTCGTTAGTTCCGATAAACCCAGAGCCAGCGCTAGGCTAACAATAAAAGTTTCACCACCGGAAAGATTGGAAGTGGCTCGGACCAATTCATCCATTTCATTATCCACCACATCCAAATCCAGTGAAGCCGCTTGGTTCTTAATCAGCAAATACCTGGTCGATAATTGCGACAACACTTTATTTGTCTTGGTAATCAAAGTTTCGAGCGTCAAACTTTGAACGTACTTCTGATACTTGGCTCCGTCTTTCTGTCCAATCAAATTATTGAGCCGTTCCCATTTTTCGAAAACTTTCCTTTGCTTTTCAATTTCAGCTTGCAAAGCTTTTGACTCATTTCTTACCTTGTCATCACGATCAAGCTCTTCTCTCACTCCGCCGATTTCTTTATTTCGTTCTCCGATAGATTTTTCATTATTCGCTTTCTGCTCTTCCAATTCCCATAAAGTCAACTCCGTTTTATTCTGCAGAGTCTTTTCATTTACCTCTTTTTGTAATTGTGATATTTCATTTTTCTTTGCAAAGAGGCTCTGACCGTATGCATCAATAGTTTGCCGTCGATCCGACTGTTCCTTATCAGAAAGTTTGCTCTCTTTCCATTTTTCTTCCGTCATAAAGCCGGAATGCTCGAGCTCTTCTTTCCACTTTCTTTCTTCCCGGACTAATTTTTCGTTATTTTCCGAGATCGATTTTTCCAGTCCGGTTGCTTCGGCTCTTTTTTGAATCAGCTCGTTTTCAATGTTGCGTTGTTTGGCTTGGACATCAGTCAAATTTTTCTCTAAGGCCTCTAGTATGCCGGCTGCTCTTTTCTCTTCTACTGCGGGATCTTTGGTGCCGAACAACTCTTCTCTCCGGCCCTTTGTTTTATCGAACTTGGCTTGCTTTTCTTTTTGGTTTACTTCAGCAGCCTCCAATTCTTTAAGACAGTTGTCATGCCGTTCTAAGAGAGCTTTTTTCTCAGTCTGAAGAACACCGAGAGCGTTTACAACTTTCTGCAGTTCTTCAGACTTCAAACCAAAATCTTTACCCGCTTTTTGAAGCTGTTTAAGCTCTTTTATAAAAGTCTCACTACCAAAAGGTTTTGACAAGCCGTCTTTTAATTCAAGGGTGGCCGTACTAATGAGCTCAGTCCAGTCCTGACCGCTTTTATCTGACTTTTCCTTTAAGAGTCTTTGTTGTTCTTCTTGGTGTTTGAGATCTCTTCGGAGGTTAACTTCCTGAAACTCTTTGCCTCGAATCTTTGTTTCTTCGTTGGCAAGCTTCTCTTGAAGAGTCTCCTTTTTCTTCTCAAAGGATCTGACGTTCTTTTTTATTTTTTCGCATCGTGCTTTTTCTTCTAATGACTTTTGCTCAGCGGAAATCACAAGGTTTTCCAAAACCTGCAGCTCACATTCCGAAGAAAAACCGAGCCCTTTGGCTTGTACGCAGAGTTCATTCCGGAACTTTTGTAAACGGGCTTCTTCTGTATTCAATGCGGCTCTTGTAGAGACGACCGTAGCCTCCAAACTCGAGACTCTCTTCAAGAGCTCCTCTTCTCGGCTCTCAGCTTCTTTGAGTTGTTTTTCGACCTTATTTCTTTCTTTTTTAGCATTTAGAACACCTTCAGGCAAAGCCTCGGCAAAAGGATGGTCTTTGGAGCCACAAAGAGGACACTCTTGCCCGTCAACTAGCATGGCCCTTTTTTTCGTGAGTTCTTCGATTCCTGATAGAGTCTCCAAAGTCTGTTTCTGAGATTCCAAGGACTCAACAAGTTCTTTCTGTTGAGCAAGCAAGTCCCTATTGGTCTTTAACTGCCCTTCTGTGGTGTGAATCTCTTCAGACTTAGCTTTCGTCGCTTCTTGAGCTTCCAAACAACCGGCCAAGATTGGTTTTATTTCAGATAACTTTCGGCTCTTGCTTTCTTGTTCACGAATAATTTCTTCGTATTCGTCTAAATCTCTCCCCTTAAGCTGGTCCGTGATTTGAGATTCTTTCTCAGCAATAGCTTTCTTTATCTGATCAATTTCTTTCTTTGCGTTAGCTACGTCAGCGCTCACCTGAGAAAGCACTTGAGTAGTGTCTTTTACTTTTTCGCCGGCATCGGCCAACTCGGCCAAAGTTTCTTTTTTCAAAGAAGCTAAAGACTCGGCTTTGGTACTCAGTGCTGTCATAGATTCTTGTTTTCCATGTAAAACTTGTGCACTCTTATGAGCTGACAGCCAGTTGTCTAGTTTGAGTTTCTCTTGTTCTTTGACGCGAAGGGAATCCTCGCCGTTCTTTAAATTTATTGCTGCCGTTTTTTCCGCTTCACTTGCAGTTTTCGTTCTTTGGATCGCTTCCTTTAAATTCGAATCCTGAATCTTTAATTGGGAATCCAGTTCAGTAACTTTCTTTAAAACCTCTCTTAACTGTTCATTTGCTAATTTTTGTCTTTTAACCGCCTCTCCTGCTTGAACTTCAGAAGCTTTGGCACTGTCTTCTGAACGAATAAGGGTTTGGATTTGTGAAGTAACCAACGGAAGCCTCTTTTGCAAATCTGCTAAAACATTCCTGCTCTGCGACAATAGATTAAAGGCCGAGTCTAATTTTTGGGCTTTTTGGTTAGCTTCTAAGGTCCGCTTAACCTGCTCCATTTCCTCTTTCTGCGCATCCAATGTTTCTTTTTCACGCTGCAGTTTTTGGAGACGCTGATTTTTATCTTCGAGGTCTTTACGCCATTCCAGCTTCTCACCGATCTCCTTCCTTAACCTTTCCAGGTCTGCCAAACTAGCGATCAGCTGCTTGAAAGAGTCTTCTTTAACTTGTCGCTCCTCAGGAGTGAAAAGTGTGTTGTCCTTCAGTCTGAGTTCTAGCCCCTCTAGCTTTCTACCCTCTTCTGCTTTTCTTTCAAAAGTCTTACTTGATATGATCCTGTACTCTTCAGTGCCGGTAACCTGTTCCAAAATCTCGGCCTTCTCTTTCTCTTCAGCTTTCAGAAATGCGGCAAAATCTCCTTGAGCCAAAAGAACGGAGCGCCTGAATTGCTCATAAGAAAGGCCGGTGACTTGCCGAATGAGTTTGGCTTTTTCTTTTACCTGTTGTGCGATCGGCGTCCATGTTTCAGCTTTAGGGTCAAACTCCTCCAACCTCTGTTCCGAACCTTGTAAATTCCCGTCAACCTTTCCCCTGGCTCTTCTTTGGCTCCAAGTCGCACGGTAGAACTTACGGTTCGCTTCAAACTCAACATTGGCCGAACACTCTCCGCTTTCTTTATTCATGACTTCGTTGGAAGTGGCGGACTGGATTCCCAACCTTGGAGTCTGGCCGTATAAAGCAAGTGCTATCCCGTCAAGAATCGTAGACTTGCCGGCACCTGTCGGCCCCGTAATCGCAAAAAGGCCGGAGTTCTGATAATTCTCGTCTTCGAAATCAATTGCCCACTTACCTTTCAAAGAATTGATGTTTTCGATTTCCAGTTTTTTTATTCTCATTCTTCTCTCCGACTAGCTACCTGATCTGATTTCCTGAAGGATTTCCTGATAACACTCGCGCAGCTCTCTTATTTCTTGTTTCCTTTCTTCATCCAAATCCTCTGCACCTGACTTTAAGCCGTAGCAATCTTCCAAAAGCTTCTCAAAAACACTTTCCGGTGTCATTTCGTGGACGAATTCTTCAGTAACCATCGAGCTTAAGTAATACTGTTTCTTGGCTAAATCCCGAATATGAACAACTTCAACCGGAGTGCCCTCAGCAATGTTTTTAAGACGCCCTGACAAATCTTTTGCAGGCATCGTGCCCGTGTGTTCTGCCCTGACAAGACAACGCTCCCCTTTCTGAACCAAGTTTCTGAGCTTTGTTTCTAACTCTTCCTGCGACCCTGTTATCAATGAGAGTTTCTCGAATTCCGGGACATTCAGATTTCTTACCTCGGCTTTCCCTTCCTCAAAATCGACAATTCGAACAAGTTTCTGCTGACTGCCTTCTGAGAAATCCAAAGCAATAGGAGAGCCACTATAGTTGCGTGAAATATCGCCTCCCACAGTTTGCGGCTTATGGATATGACCTAATCCGACATAATCAAGCTCTTCAGGCAATATTGTTTTGGGAAGACGTCCTAATGAGCCGATATATAGCTGCCGTTCCGAATCCGAGACATCTGCCCCTGCAACAAAGAGGTGTCCCGTTCCTATCAAAGGAACCTTTTTATCACCGCGTACTCGTATCCCTTCTTGTACTACGGAGGCAAAATGTGCTTTTGTAGATTCAACTATCAGCTCGTCTCTGCTTGAAAGTTCATCATCGCGACCCATTACATAAAGGTTCTTTTCCTTTAAAAACGGGATTGCGCAAACAACCGCTTCAACCTCTCCTGACTCTTTCCTTATATCGATGACTTCTTTTTTCGGATCGCCTTCAGCCTCACCTACCACATAAATGTTGAGGAATTTGAGAAGATGTTCGGGTGCTTCCAGAAAAGAAGCCGAGTCATGATTACCCGCAATTACAACAATATTGCGGCATTCGGTCTTGACAGCTCTGGCAAGAAATTCGTAATAAAGTTCTTGGGCTTCGTGAGAGGGCATTGTGACGTCGAACACGTCTCCGGCGATTAGAAGCAAGTCAATCTTTTCTTCTTTCAGGACTTTTAACAGCCAGTTTAAAAACTGTACAAAAACCTCTTTTCTCGGACGATCTGCAAGCTTCTTTCCGAGATGCCAATCTGAAGTATGAAGTAGTCTCATCGTTATTAACCTTGGTTCGAGCAATCTGCTTCAAATCATTTTACGAGCAATCTCCAAATTTCGTGCAAACTGGCCTATTGACATCCTCCTCTTCGTGAACGAAGAGGATTCCCTACCACCACTACAACAGCCGTAGCCTATTGTTGTAGAAGGTCTCGTTGGGTTCCTGCTGACAACGGCCTTACTGCACCGTTCATTTCACA
>Ga0209064_1000194_pt1 | contig 144013 bp, 104 predicted proteins | sample Inofromicrocosms_FD_187498 | JGI IMG/M metagenome (GOLD analysis project Ga0209064, IMG submission 187498) | Mouse cecum microbial communities from Vienna, Austria - Inoculum for glucosamine and mucus D2O microcosms (SPAdes) (version 2) | ecosystem: Host-associated > Mammals > Digestive system...
AAATAGCCGACACCTACAACATCGGTGGCTTCAACGAATGGAAAAACATCGACCTGATCAAAGTCATCATCCGCACCGTAGACCGTCTGCTCGGCAACCCCGAAGGCCACTCCGACAGCCTCATCACCTACGTCACCGACCGTCTCGGCCACGACATGCGCTATGCCATCGACTCACGCAAGCTCCAGCGTGAGCTCGGCTGGGAACCCTCGCTCCAGTTCGAGGAAGGCATCGAAAAAACTGTCCGCTGGTATCTCGACAACCAGGCATGGATGGACCACATAACCTCAGGCGACTACCAGCGCTACTACGAGGATATGTACTCTAACCGCTGAGGCGAATCTTACCGCTGACTGATATCAGACCGGCTGACTGAGGCAGGCTTTACCACCCGCCACGTCAGCCGGTCTGATTTTTAGCGTTTGTTTAAGAAACTGTTTAAAATTAGAATTGAAAAAAATGTTATAGGGCATAACAAACCCTCAGCCAAAGTGTTGAAGGAGAAAAAACATTGTTCATATGCATAGAATCAATCTCTATCAGACACTTTTGACCGAGGGTCAATGGTCTTATAGAAGCTGATTTTATGCATACTAATCGTTTTTCTTCTACAAACACTCTGATTGAGGGTTTGTTATGCCACTTAAGGTTTAATTTGGTTTAAATTCAAACATTCTCTCAGAAACGACATTCGTTTGACACAGCCGAACAATGGCGCGCCCACATCCTTGCCTGTATCCGCAACAAGGCCATCTCGGCCCTGCGCAAACTTTCGGCCATGAGAAACTATACCGAATCAAAAAACGAAGATGATCATGAAGCCGATGCGACATGGGCACTGATTGAGCATGAGACACTCGACACCCTCTATGCAGCCATCAGAATGCTTCCGCCCGACTATCGCCAACTGCTTAAACTCAGTTTCGAAGACGGACTTAAGAACGCAGAAATAGCCGCAACCCTCGGAGTTGCTGAGATAACCGTGAAGAAACGCAAGGTGAAACTGCTTGAAATGCTGCGCAGAAACATGCCTGACGACATTGATCTGCAGACCATCGCCTTACTGCTCACAACTATGCTGAAAGCCGCCTGACCCGCAGATTTCAGACCTCCGGCGTGACCGGAAATCACCGTCATGTCCTGTTCTGATCGCCGCATCGACCGCACAAAACGCAAAAAATTGCCTCCGGATTTGGGAAATAGCAAAAAAACGCCTACCTTTGCATCGCTTTAGAGGATCGGTATCCCCTGATACCACGGATTCTTTGGGCAAAAGGATTGTCTTATGGTGTAATGGTAGCACTGCAGTTTTTGGTTCTGCCTGTCTTGGTTCGAATCCAGGTAAGACAACGTTTCAAATCGCCAGACCACTGAAAAAAACAGTGACCTGGCGATTTTCTTTTGTCAACCACGCCCCGCTGCCCTACATTTGTGCCGCCTAAAGGATAGAGCGATATCCGGCAGCAGATGACATGGTGACACATCATTGGAGACATCAGGAGACGTGACTTTACAGACATTCTTTTTTGACAGTTATGGATTATTGCATAATTTTGTATGAAAGTGAAAATGCAAAATTTCAGCCTCCGAATGAAAAGAATTCTGCTATGCATCCTGCTGTCATTGGCCGTCTGGCATATCAATGCCGAAAGTCATTATGTATTCCGGAAGTTAGACATTACAGACGGTCTGTCAAACAGCAATGTCAAAACCATTCTAAAAGACAACTACGGTTATCTCTGGGTCGGGACAGCCGCCGGGCTAAACAGATATGACGGTTATGGCTTCAGGCAATATTCACTCGCTGCATCCAAGCGGGAAATGGACGAGTTCGTTGATGACATCTGGTCGCTGCAACAGGATGCCGACGGGAATATATGGGCGAAAAGCGCTGACTGTTATGCCGTCTACAACTCCCTGAAAGATGATTTCTCGACTGACATCGACAAATTGCTGGAATCTTATGGAATCACCGTTGAGCAGAAATACAGGATATACGTCGACCGCGAAGCTAACTTATGGGTTGTCACTGACAAGAAAATTTGGGCCTATGACATGAAAACGCGCACATTGCGCAGCATCGAACCCGGACTCAACCTCATCTGCGACGAAATCAACATAGCTGATAACCAGGCCTACATATATTTACTGGTGCCATCTGGCAGATTCCTGAAAATCGACAAACAGACTCTTGCCATCGAATCTCTTTCAGCTCCTGACGGAATAAAATCATTCAACAATATATATGCCGATTATCAACAGGGCCTCTGGCTTTTTTCCAACTATGACAACGACATATATTATCGCCAGAAATCAGCCCCCTGGAGCAAAATCTCACTGACTCCCGCCATCGAGACCCAAAGTAAAGGCATCAGAAGTATTCTTGACGACCGCAACGGCCATGTGTGGATCGGAACAGACCACAACGGAGCCTACATATTCGACCAGTCAGACGGCTCATTCCAGGCACTGCGCCATAACCTTCTGTCAAACAGCTCACTGCCGTCTGACAATGTATCCTGCCTATATCAGGATGAATCAGGGACAATATGGCTCGGACATAACAAATCAGGCATATCATATTATAACAACGGCCTGCTGCAGTTTGAAAACTTCAGCCTATGCAGGGGCCTTGATGTAGCATCGCTGCTAACTGACAGCAAAAACAATCTGTGGATAGGCACTGACGGCAACGGACTGCTCATCCTGCGCCAAGGAAGCGAGACCATCGAGCGGATTCCGGCAGTGTTCAGCGGATCAATAATCTGCCTGGAGGAAGATTCCGACGGCCGCATATGGATCGGCAGCTACGGCAACGGTCTTTACTGTATAGACGGAAACAACGTCAGACATTTCACTACCGCCAACAGCACTCTCATATCAGACATTATCTGGGCTCTTCAGAACGACGGATCAGGCAATATATGGATAGCGACACTTCAAGGAACCCAATATATCAACAGCAAAACAGATAACTTCATATCCCTCCTCACGGCCAAAGGAGAACAGATCAACTCCATGTGTCTCCACTCAGACAAGAGTGACACAGTCTTTATCGGATCATTCGACGGCTTTTATAAGGTTGACACAGCCACAAAAAAAGCAAGAGGTCACTTCACAAACCGCCGCAATACCCAAAGCCTGAAACAAGGATTTGTCACCCAGATCTACAAAGACCGCAAAGGACGCCTGTGGATCGGCCATAACCAAGGCCTCACGGTCTGGGACACCTCACGTGACTCAATGTATTACCTTGACAAAAAGAGCGGATTGTGCGACAACATGATCCGAGCCATCCTGGAAGACAATGACGGCCACATATATGCCTCGACAAGCAACGGCCTCTCAATAATCACTGTCCAGGAGGCAGCAGACAGGACTCTGAGCTACAGCATGAGAAACTACACTAAAAAAGACGGTCTCAAAAGCACATTCTTCAATTCAAAATCCGTCACGCGTCCCGACAGCAACTCCATTCTGTTCGGCACCTCAGACGGATGCATATCATTCTATCCGGAAAAAGTGTTCAAAGACCGGCGTCTGCCACCTGACATACTGTTCACCGGCCTCTACATCGGAGGCACACGCATAGCCATCGACTCCATCTACGATGGCCGCCTGATTCTTAAAAATGCGCTGGAGGAAACAAAGCAGATAGAACTTAGCTACGACGACAGACTTATCACCATCGAATTTACAGTCTGTGACCTGACCGGCCAATCAGGAGTACGCTATGCCTACATGCTTGAAGGCATTGACTCCCGATGGATCTTTACTGATGAAAACAAAGTAACTTTTACATCACTCCCTTATGGCAATTACAGACTTCTAGTAAAATCCGGTCTCCCGAACGGCAACTGGAAGGAAGATCCGGCCATACTTGAAATCCGCGTCAGACCTCCATTCTATATGTCAATCTGGGCCTGCATCATATATATGGCTATTATCATCGGCGGAATAATACTGACAGCAAATCTCATCAAAAGAAGACATCGTCAGAAACTTGCCATCCAGCGGCAGGCCATCGAAAGCCAGCAGATAGTACGGATCAACGAACTCAAACTTAAATTCTTCACTAATATCAGCCACGATCTGCGCACACCGCTCACTCTCATCATGGCTCCTCTCCAGGTCTTGCTTGACGAAGTGAAAGATGAACCGACGAGAAAGAAACTGCTGACAATATTTTCAAACGCCCGACGACTTCTCGACCTTATCAACACACTGCTTGATTTCCGCAAACTCGATGTAGGAGTTGAAGGTCTCCACTGCCGTAAAGATGACATCATGCGTTTCATCAGCGAACAGTGTGCCCTTTTCACAGACTACGCAGCAAACCGCAACATGGATTTTACCGCCGAATGCGATCCGTCAGGCTATATGATGGACTTTGACTCCGCGAAAGTAGGCAAAATCCTTAACAACCTGCTGTCTAACGCGTTTAAATATACCCCTGACGGAGGCAGCGTCAGTGTGAAAGCCACTCTGAAAGACAGAGATCTGATAATCCGCATCGCCGACAGCGGCCAAGGCATAAGTCCGGAAGCAAAAAAGCATATCTTCGAACGCTTCTATCAGGGCGAGCAGGGCAACCATAAAACCGGAAGCGGAATCGGACTGCATATAGCGAATGAATACGCCCGCATGCACGGAGGCGATATCTCAGTCAGCGACAATCAGCCAAAAGGGTCTGTATTCACTCTGACTCTACCGGTTGACGGATGCTCCGCTCAATCCGATCCTGAAAAAACCTCCGGCGCCTCCGGGACTCCGGCCGAGCCACCGGCTCCAGAAAACACCTCTGAAGAATCATCTGCCGCGGACTCTCCTGCCACCATTCTTATTGTGGATGACAACGAGGAGTATCGCGATTTCATAGCCGACACTCTATCCAAAGACTACACGATATTCAAAGCAGGCAACGGACGTGAGGCGCTTGACATCATGGCCAAAGGAAACATCAGCCTGATTGTTAGCGATGTGATGATGCCGGTTATGGACGGAATGGAACTATGCCGGCAGGTCAAGACCAATATCCGGTGGTCTCACATCCCGGTCATACTGCTGACCGCCAAAACCGCTGAGGAATACCGCCTCGAAGGGCTCGAACTCGGAGCCGACGACTATCTGACCAAACCGTTCAATCTCAAGCTTCTGCAACTGCGCATAAAGAAATTCATCGACCTGTTCGAACGCAACCACCGGATGTTCAGCGACAAGCTCGATGTCTCCCCAAGCGAGATCACCATAACCTCACTTGATGAGAAACTCGTTGAAAAAGCCATTCGCATTGTCGAGGAGCATATGAGCGACTCTGACTTCTCCGTCGAGTTACTGAGTTCCGAACTTGCCCTTAGCCGCGGATATCTCTATAAAAAACTTATGGCTATCACAGGCAAAGGCCCGGCTGAATTCATACGCACCATCAGATTGAAACGCGCCCGGCAGCTGCTTGAGCAAAGCCAGATGCAGGTTGCCGAAATCGCCTACATGTGCGGTTTCAACTCTCCACGACGCTTTGCCCAGAATTTCAAAAACGAGTTCGGAATGTTGCCTTCTGAGTTTTTGAAGGGCCGTACATGATTCATGATACATTGCGGCGCATTCCAGAACACATAATGGGCTGAGACTATCCGAGGGCTGTAACTATATTTGTTTCAGCTAATCATTATCAGCCTCTAACACAAATCAGTCTTATGTTATCAAAAAAGCAACTTGCCAGTATTTTTGCTATCACCTTACTTATAAACGGATCTTCCGCCGCCGAAGCCGCGGAAGACCATCAGTTTGAGAAGACGCCGAAACTCGGCACCGGAAACTGCAATCCGCTGCTTGACTTTCTGCATGTAGCCGATCCGACCGCCGTAGTTCATAACGGGCGTGTGTATGTCTATGGCACAAACGACCAGCAAGAACTTGACTCCGTGGGTCGCGATGGCAAAAACAGCTACGCACATATCCATTCTCTCGTGATGATGTCGTCAGACGACATGGTCAACTGGACATACCACGGAATAATAGACGTAGAGCAGGCTGCCCCCTGGACCGGCAAAAAAGGCGTATCATGGGCTCCGTCCATAATCTCACGCGCCGAAAGTGACGGCCTGACTCATTTCTATATGTACTACTCCCACGGCGGAGGCGGTGTCGGTGTCATCACCGCAACTTCTCCTGTAGGCCCCTGGACCGACCCGCTCGGTCATGACCTTATAGATGTGAACACCCCCGGACTTACAGACTGCCCGGCCCCCTTCGATCCCGGTGCGGTCATTGACGAAAACGGCGTAGGCTGGCTGTCATTCGGGGGAGGACGCAGCTCAAAAGCCACCACATTCCTGCCGGGAAGCGCCCGCATAGTCCGCCTCGGAAGCGACCTTCTGAGCCTCGACAGCGAAATCAGCGAAATTCCTGCTCCATACTTCTTTGAAGCCAGTGAGCTGAATTATATAAACGGCACATGGGTCTACTCCTACAGTACCGACTGGGTCGACCGCACCGAATGGAACGATCCAGAAGTCTCGCACCCCTCAATCTGTTCGATCGGTTATATGACATCGACCGACCCGCTCAACCGCGACAGCTGGAAATTCCGTGGCGACATTCTCAAAAATCCTCATGACTATGGGATGGAATATACAAACAACCACACACACTTCCTGCGTTTCAACAATGAGTATTACATCTTCTATCACACCAATCACCTTGCTGACTTCAGAGGCATCACTACCGGCTACCGGAATATCTGCGTAGACCGACTTGAAGTTGACGAAAACAGCATCGCGATACCGACTGGACAGATGACCCAGACCGGAGTCTCACAGATCAAACCGCTCGATCCGTTCGCCTGGCAGCAGGCCGAGACCGTAGCCGCCACCTCAGGCATAAAATTCGAACACACTGACGTGGCCGGCAACATGGTTGCCTGCGGATTAGGCTCAGGTCAGCAGTCTGAAGTCCGTGGCGCAGACTTCGGGAAAGGAGCTTCTCGATTCGAAGCCAAAGTCAGAGGCAAAGGTGTTATCGACATTCACATCGGAAGCTCCAAAGGCAAGCGTGTAGGAAGCCTCGTCATTGATCATCCCCAATGGCAGACCGTCAGCGTCCGGCTCGGCAAAAAGCTCAAAGGGAGCCAGGACCTCTGCTTCGTCTACCGGGACGGCGATTTCAAATTCGACGAATGGCGTTTCATCCGCTGATCACACATTGCCACAGACACAGACGCTCTATACATATTATAAGTCGTTAAAAACAACCTCTTAAACCTGAAAACATTTATCATTTTACCATTAATATCATGAAGTTATGCAAGTCGCATTGAAAAAACAACGGCACCTGTTACGATTGATAGTTGCCGTGTTGCTGGGATGTGTTGTCTTCCCAAGTTTTGCACAGGACTTTAAACTTACCGGCGTGGTCAGAGGCGCTGATGACAATATGCCTCTGATCGGAGCCACAGTAAGAGTCCGGTCCGGAGCAGTCACTGTCACTGATGCCGATGGCGCTTTCAGCGTCAATGTCAGAAAAGGACAGACTGTGACATTCTCCTACATCGGCTACACAACCCAAAGCATCAAAATCAGTGACAGATCCAAAGTCGAGATCTATCTCAAGGAAGACTCCAAAACGCTGGATGAAGTAGTGGTTGTCGGTTACGGAACCATGAAGCGCAGCGACCTGACAGGATCTGTGGTATCAGTCTCTGCGGAAGACATCAAAAAAACCGTGGCCACATCGCTTGACCAGGCTCTTCAGGGCCGCGCGGCCGGTGTGCAGGTGACACAGAACTCCGGTGCCCCCGGCGGCGGTATCTCGGTCAGCATCCGAGGCACAAACTCGCTCAACGGCAACGAACCTCTCTACGTCATCGACGGTGTGCCCCTCTCTGGCCAGGCCGACGGCAATTCAAATGCTCTTTCAGCCATCAACCCCTCTGACATCGTGTCAATGGAGGTGCTGAAAGACGCATCGGCCACAGCCATTTACGGTTCACGCGCAAGCAACGGCGTGATCATGATCACTACCCGGCGTGGTGAAGCAGGAAAAACAAAACTCAGCTATGAAGGATATTACGGAATCCAGAACATCCCCGACCGCCTCGATGTAATGGACCTGCGCCAGTTCGCCACCTACCGTAACCTCCGTGCCGAGGTGATGGGCTTCGGCGCCACCGAGGAATTCGCCGATGTGTCTATTCTCGGCAAAGGCACAGACTGGCAGGACGAAATTTTCAGAACAGCCCATATGCATAACCACCAGCTGACAGTCTCAGGCGGCAACGATTGGGGTAAATATGCCATCGGCTTAGGCTATCTCGGTCAGGACGGTATTGCTATCGGATCAGATTTCGAGCGTCTGTCAGGCCGAATCAACATCGACACCAACATCACCAAATGGCTTTCATTCGGTGTCAGCGCCTCTTTGAGCCGCACAAAGCAGACCAACACGATTGACAACGGCAATATCATCCGCACCGCACTTGACCAGCACCCCAACGTACCTGTCAGAAACCCTGACGGATCATACGGCTATCAGACCGAAGACAACAACTTCGGCACATTCTATGCAAACCCCGTGGCCGATGCTCTGCTTCGCGAAGATTATAACCGCGGAACCGACTTCTACGGCAACCTGTTTGCCGACTTCAAGATCATCAACGGTCTGAATCTGCGTGTGGAATACGGCGGAGGCTTCAACTACAGCAACCACTACTATTACCGCCCGACTTACGACTACGGATTTTTCATTCAGGACTCTGAAAGCTCACGAAGCGCAAGCAACGGCAAGAACTACTTCTTTAAGACATTCCTGACCTACGACAAGCACATCCGCAACCACTCGTTCAACGTGATGATCGGTCATGAGTCAAGTGAAAACGAATATGAATATCTCTCCGGAAGCCGAAAAAACTACTTCCTCAACTCAGTCCACGAACTTGTAGCCGGCGATGCGCTGACAGCCAAAAACAACAGTTCGAGAGGATCAGGCTCGATGGAGTCATACTTCGGACGCGCCAACTACAATTTTGCAGACCGCTACCTGCTGACCTTCACACTGCGTGCCGACGGATCTTCGAACTTCGGCAAAGCCAACCGCTGGGGCTGGTTCCCCTCAGCAGCCTTCGGATGGCGCATCTCTCAGGAAAAATTCATGAAAAATGTAGAACCGGTCAATAACCTCAAACTGCGTTTAGGCTGGGGTATAGTCGGAAACCAGAACGCCGGAGCATACGCCTACGGCACCACAATGGCTTCAAGCGCCACTATCTGGGGCGCCGGATTCTATGCCGGAAACTACTCCAACGACAAACTCAAATGGGAAGAAACAAAATCGTACAACGTCGGTCTTGATCTGGCCATGTTCAACAACAGACTCGAATTCATAATCGACGCCTATCTTAAAAAGACAGACAATCTGCTTATGCAGGCCTCACTGCCTGACTACGTGACCTCCATAATCTCCTCACCTTGGGTCAATGCCGGAGCCATAGAAAACAAAGGCTTCGAATGGACTCTGAATACCGTCAACATCAGCACCCGCGACTTCTCATGGCGTACCGGATTCACCTTCTCGCTTAACCGCAACAAGGTTACCAAACTCTACACCAAGACATCAAGCATCACCGGAAAGATCGGCGCCGACACCTATACCAACACCGTTGTCGGACAGCCCGTAGGCCAGTTCTACGGCTACAACGTAATCGGCATGTTCAAGGAAGCTGACGATTTCTATGTCAAAGACCAGAACGGCGACTTCATGCTTGACGACAACTTCAACAAAATTCTCGTGGCAATTCCTGAGGGCAAGACAATCAAGGAAAACGAAATCTGGTATGGAGACTACATATTCGAAGACGTGAACAAAGACGGAGTAATCAATGAAAGCGACCGTAAGTTCATAGGCAATCCTGAGCCAAAATTCACTTACGGATTCAATACCACCCTTACTTACAAAGACTTTGACTTCAACCTCTCACTTGTAGGGGTACAGGGCAACAAGGTGTTCAACTACCTGCGCCAGGTCTACACAGACCCTATGAGAAACTCCAATCTTCTCATGGAAACCACAAGGCTCGCCAACGTAGGGCTCATTGATCCGGACGGAGGCCATACGTTTGAAAACATGCATGTGATCAACTCCGACGCCCGTATCTGCCGCATCGCTCTTGACAATTCGAACAACAACAACCGCATGAGCAGCTATTTCGTTGAAGACGGTTCATATCTGCGCGTCAAGAACATATCATTGGGCTATACTTTCCCGAAACAGCTGATAAAGCGTGCAAGCATCGAGAACCTCCGCCTCTATTTCAACGTGCAGAATCCTTTCACATTCACCCGTTACAAAGGATTCGACCCCGAAATCGGAGCCTACAACTATAACGTGCTCACACGCGGCATCGACTATGCCCGCTATCCTTCACAGGTGATCTACACCTTCGGACTCAATGTCTCACTTTAACCTTAACACCAATGAAAAAATTATATATTCCATTGATCGCTATCGCCGCCGCTTCATGCGTTGCATCATGCAGCGACGACTTTCTTGAGAAACTCCCGCAGGGAAACTATGTAGACGGAACTTTCTATGTCTCTGACAAAGCACTCGAATCAGCGACATCCGTACTCTATAACAGACCCTGGTTTGAATATAACGGAGAAGGCGCACTCTGCATCAGCAGTCTCGCCAATGAATGTTTCGACGCATGGAACTTTCCGCAGTTCAACACCTTGCAGGTCACCGCACTTGACAGCCACCTGTCAAACATCTGGAGGTCATTCTATGCCGTAGTGACGATGTCAAACTCTGTCATTGAGGCCTGCGAGACCAAAGCGACCGCCGACTGCACCGAAGAGGGAATCCATCGCGCCATCGGTGAAGCGCGCCTGATGCGTGCTGCCGCATATTTCTATGCCCTGCGTCTGTGGGGACCGGTCATTCTCTTCGAACACAATCAGGAGATAGTCGACAACCCTGTGCGGCCTCTCAACAAGGAAGAAGACGTGTTCAAATTCATCATCCGTGACCTTGAATATGCCGCTGAATATCTACCTGAATCATGGATCAAAGGGCGCGCAACCTGCTGGGCCGCGAAAGCTCTTCTTGCCAAAGTCTACCTCTGCCGTTCCGGATGGAACGGAGGAAACCGCGACGAGGCCGACCTTGAAAAATGCAAGGAACTCTGCGAGGACGTCTGCACCAAAAGCGGGCTGAAACTGCTCCCCACATATGCAGATCTCTTCAAATACAAATTCAACAACAATGAGGAATCTCTGCTGGCTATGCAGTGGGTGCCGCTCGGAGAATGGGGAACACAGAACACACTCTACTCTATCCTCTCATTCTCTGACATCTCCGGAGGCGTAGCCGCATGGGGCTCTCCATTCGCACCGCTCGAAATGCTCGACCAGTACGAACATTCCGACACAATCCGCCGCAACGCCACATATTTCACCCAGCACTCGTTCTATCCCGAACTCTGCAAGGAAAAAGGCGGCTATCACTACGACAAGGAAAACGCCCAGACCAAGAAAGGCGCCATCGGTGGGCCTGACGATGACAATGACGGCAATGTGGGTCCCATGAGCTCTCCGCTCAACACCTATATAATACGTCTCGCCGACACTTATCTAACCTATGCGGAAGCCTGCCTCGGCAATCAGGAAAAACTCACCGGCGGTCCCGGCCTCGAATACTTCAACAAAGTCAGAGAAAGAGCCATGATCGACCCCAAGACATCCGTTACATTCGATGACATTATCCGTGAGCGCCGCATTGAATTCAGCATGGAATACACCAACTGGTATGAATACATCACCTGGTTCAAATGGAAACCTGAAAAGATTCTCAATATGATCAACAATCAGGAACGCGGCACCCGCGCCGACAAAATCAAAAAAGATTCTGACGGCGAACTGATAATCGAAGGCATCATCCAGCCTACCTCACCTGTAGTCGTGATAGCAAGCAAGATGTTCATGCCTTATCCCGAAAACGATGTGATCCAGAACCCGCTGCTCAAAGCAGAACCTGTCAGCTATAATTTCAAAGACTAAGAGAGTGGTATATCAAACGAAATAACATGATAACAATGAAAAACTATATAAGCTGTTTCTGCGTAGCCATCGTGTGCATGATGCAGATGCTGTGTTTTGTCTCCTGCAAATCAGACGGAGATGACGGAGGTCAGCCTGTGATCACCGGAGTCCGCACGATTGATCCGGAAAAGGCCGACAGCCTGTTCACCGAAGCAGACCCCTGGGATATAATCGTCCTCGTTGGCCATAATCTCGGTGGCGCGAAAGAGATCTACATCAACGATCAGAAAATTTCTTTCAACCCCACGTATGCCACCCCGACCCACATAATACTCTCGATTCCTGGCGAACTTAAACTCGTGGGTGCCAACCCGGAACTGAAATCAGAGATCAGAGTTGTCACCAGCCACGGCACCGCTACATATGCGTTCCACATCAACTCTCCGGCACCATATCTCATATCCTATACAGCCGACTGGGACGATGACAAGCCTCTGTCGCCCGGACAGGAGATACGTATTAAAGGAGAAAACATCTATGAAGTGGAAAGCCTCTATCTCACAGACTTCAACCCTCTTGAAACCGATGATGACGGAAATCCTGTCGAGCCGGAAGGACCGGTGACGAAATATGAGATCACAGACTATGAAATCGGTCCCGACTTCGACCTCATCACCGCAAAACTTCCCGCCACGGTTCTCGAAAAAGGCTACATCGTGATCGAATGTCACTCCGGATCATCGGTAATCGGATTCACTTCCGCCAAGCCCAATCCGCCGGTAATCGAGGAAATTTCATCTGACATGCCTGTATGGGGCGAGCCATGCACTCTCTTCGGCAAGGAATTCAATGATCTTGTGGCCATCATCATCGGCAAAAACGAAATCACTATTCCGGCCAAAGACATCACAGTCAATGATGACAAAACTCAGCTCACATTCTCGCTGCCCACTCTGCCTGAAAAAGGCGGACGCCTGATCCTCGTGACCGAGCAGGGCCGCGACACAATACCCTTCTATCAGAAGAGCACCGTACTGATCGACTTCGACAGCTTCGGACGTTATTTCTGGGGCGGAACCGACAGCAACAAAGTGGTAGACCAGACATCTGCCAACAATAAACCGGCCAATACCTCCGGCAAATTCTGGGGAATCGAAGGAACCACACAGCTCAACAACGGATGGTGGGGACCTCTCTACCTCGGCGAGTCACAGATACCCGACATTCCTGAGAGCACCCCGATCGAAGACATCGAGTTCCGCTACGAATGCTATATGCACTATCCTGAAGTCGAAGGCATGGAATGCTGGTTCATTCTCTGTGACGGAAGTGACTTCAAGGGCCAGTACACGTTCAACGGCTACCACGACCGCATCACCGGCAAATGCGAGACCGGCAGATGGATGTCTTGCTCCATACCGCTGAGAAATCTCGTCACCGGAGGCAGCACCTATGGTGACATCAGACTCTCACTGACATCGGTCTATCTCCATCTCTGCAACGGACTGGCCGAACAGGATGTGGCAGTCTACTTCGACAACTTCCGTCTGTATGTCAGACAGTAAATCTCAAAACAGCCACTAACACAGATATTACAAAACGATATGAGACATCTGAATATAATTCCAATCGCTCTATCTCTGTTGCTTTCATTCGGCAGCATCTCATGTTCCGACAACAAAGATGTCTATGACACAGAAGACATCCACTTCGTGCTCGAAAACGATGTACTGTCATTTCAGAGAGAAAGCAACTCTAACAACTTCCGCATCAAGTCAGCTGTCACTCCGCAGATCTCATGCAGCGAAAACTGGGTCAGCCTCAAGCTCGAACGCCTGACCGCTTCAATCTATCGCCTCTATGTCACCGTTGATGAAAACAACGGTGACAGCAGATCGGCAGAGGTGACAATCAAATCCGGTGACGAAACCAAGACTCTGACCGTCAATCAGTCGGCCCTTGCTCAGGCTTCCGTACATGAAATAGCTGACTGGCTGGGTCTGGGATGGAATCCCGGCAACCAGATGGATGCCTACAAAAACGGTGTTGCCGACGAACTCTGTGACGGCAACTATCCGCTGACTCAGGAACTCTTCAACAAGATCAAGGCTGCCGGCATCAAGACTGTGCGCCTGCCGGTGACATGGATCGGGCATATCGGAGCAGCACCTGACTACAAAATCGATGATCGTCTCGAACGAGTGGCCGAAATTGTAGGCTATGCCGAAAATGCAGGGCTTAACATAATCGTCAACATCCATCATGACGGCTCTGGCGGCTACGGCTTCTGGCTCGATTTCAAAGGCGCAGCCGCAAACATAGCCAAAAACCTTGAAGTTGAAGACCAAATCCGCAAAGTATGGACACAAATTGCAGAACGGTTTGTCGACACCGGTGATTTTCTGATTTTCGAAGGCTTCAACGAAATCCATGACGGAGACTGGGGCTGGGGCGCGAACACCACAGACAACGGTCACCAGTACCGACTCCTCAACGAATGGAACCAGCTGTTTGTGAACACCGTGCGCGCCACCGGAGGCAAAAATGCCACACGCTATCTCGGAATCCCCGGATATGCCGGAGGCTGGGAACTTGTGGAGCATCTCGAACTGCCCAAAGACCCCGCGACAGGACGTCTGCTCGTCTCGGTCCACTGCTACTCTCCCGGCAAATTCTGCATGGAATTCTATGACGAAGGCGGTAACTGGACATACCTCCCCGAATGGGGCCACACTGCATCCGAAGGCAAATATCCCGCAGACGATGTAGATGAAGAAGGTCTTGCCAACATTTTCAAAGGCCTGAAAGAAAGATTCACAGACAAAAACATCCCTGTCTACATCGGTGAATTCACCTGCACCAACCGTCCCGCCGGACGCGAAAGCGCATTTCGCGACTATTACCTTGAATATTTCTGCAAGGCTGCTCATGACTGTGGACTGGCACCCGTATTCTGGGATAACGGAGGTAAAGGCTTAGGAGCGGGCCAAGGCGCCATCTTCGACCGTCAGACCGGAGATTTTGTTCATTCCAATGCAGCCTCGGTCGCCGCGATGGTACGCGCCGTTTCCGACCATAGCCCCGAATACACCCTTGAAAGCATCTATGAAAGAGCTCCCGCCCCTGAATCAATATAACAACGTCATCATAAATATATAGGTGCAATAATAAGAGATCGTTTTTAATCGTATCCTCTGTCCGTGTCAGCGACAGAACCGTAGGCTGACACGGTCAGAGGATTTTTCATACTATTCGCCATGAATAAAGCATTTCACCGCCACATAACGGCAACAGCCATAGGTCTGACAATCGCTGCCACAGCCTGGGCACAGCGTCCGATAGTGCAGACTAATTTCACTCCCGATCCGGCCCCGATGGTCTACAATGATACCTTCTATATCTATACCGGCCATGATGAGGACGGCCGCCACGATGAATTCGTAATGAATGAGTGGAGAGTATATTCCTCAAAAGATATGGTCAACTGGACCGATCACGGCTCTCCGATGTCACTCGACACCTTCAGCTGGGCCGAATGGGGAGCCTGGGCTTCACAATGTATCGAGCGCAACGGTAGATTCTACTGGTATGTATGCTGCGTGGACAGTAGCACTCATGACATGGCTATAGGCGTGGCCGTAGCCGACAGTCCTACAGGACCATTCACCGACGCTATAGGAGCGCCCCTTGTCAGTGATCCGGGCGGCTACATTGACCCTACAGTCTTCATCGAACCTGACGGAAACGCCTGGCTCTACTGGGGAAACCCCGGCCTGTGGTGCTGCAAACTGAACCCCGATATGATATCCTATGACAAAAATTTTACCATCAGCGGAAATCATGTTGAAAAAGTAAAGGATGGCGTCTACAAATTCATTCAGACCGAAGATTCCTTCGGCGGACCGGAGAAACTTGCCGAAGGCACTGTATTCACTGATTACAAAGACCTCTACGAAGAAGGGCCCTGGTTCTACAAGCGCAACGGCAGCTACATTCTCGCCTATGCCGCAGGCGGAGTCCCAGAACACATATCGTATTCGGTAAGCGACTCCCCCTGGGGACCGTGGAAATACGCCGGACAGATCATGCCCCTTCAGGAAATGGGCTCATTCACCAACCATTGCGGAATAGCCGACTTCAAAGGACGGCACTATTTCGCCTATCACTGCGGCACTCTTCCCGGCGGCAGCGGTTTCAACCGGTCGACGGCGATCGAACAGTTCGAATACAATCCTGACGGCTCTCTCCCGATAATCCTTCCCACGACCAAAGGCCCGGACCCGGTCGGCACACTCAACCCCTACTCCCGCGTCGAAGCCGAGACTATAGCCTGGTCAGAAGGTCTGAAGACTGAGCCGAACGCAAAGACAGGCATCTATGTTTCCGACATACACAATGGTGACTATCTTCAGGTGCGCGAAGTTGATTTCGGCAAAAAATCGCCCTCGCGGCTGACTGTCTCGGTAGCAAGCGCACTCCGGGGAGGAACACTCAACGTTTACTCCGGCGGCACAGACGGGCAACTCATTGCCTCGGTCAAAGTTCCACCGACCGGCGGCTGGGAAGAATGGAAATCCGTGACTGTGCCTTTAGCCACTCCTGTCACCGGCGTCCATGATCTCACCTTCGCCTTCAGCGGCCAGAAAGGCTGCAAACTTTTCAATTTCGATTTTTGGAAATTCGACTGATCCATAACACCAGCACAGAAACAATGAAAAAAATCCAACTTCTCATAGCATCGGCATTACTGTCTGTCACCACCTCATTCGGTCAACAGAAATCATGGACTGCCGACAACGGCAACGGCACTTTCACAAACCCGCTGTTCTACGATGAATTTTCCGACCCTGACATAATCCGTGTCAATGACACATTCTATCTTGTCGGGACCACCATGCACTGCAATCCAGGACTCGTGGTCCTCGAATCAAAAGATCTTGTCAACTGGGACTTCTGCAGTTATGCCTTCGACCGAATAGGCATCGATGATCCCCGCTTCAGACTCGAAGACGGAAAAGAAGCATACGGACAGGGAATCTGGGCCCCTTGCATACGCTATCATGACGGCACCTTCTACATCTTCTCCAATATAAACGGAATAGGTATGCAGGTCTACACAGCCTCTGATCCGAAAGGACCTTGGAAACACTACAGCCTCGGAGGCTGGATACATGATCTGTCAGTACTCTTTGACAACGGCCGCATATACGCCATCCACGGCTACGACGAAGTCCACTGCATCGAGATCAAGCCTGATTTCAGCGGCTATGTAGATGGTAGCGACCGCTGCATCATCCCCGCCGGAAACGCTATGGGCGAAGGCCACCACGCCTACAAGATCGATGGAAAATACTATATAATCAGCGCCGACTACTCCCCTATGGGACGCATGATGTGTGCGCGCGCCGACCGCCTCGAAGGGCCCTACGAGACCCGCGTCATCAGCTGCCGTGAAACCCTGGGCACTGAACATTCCACATGGGCCACAGACATCCCTATGGACGGCGCCATGCCGGAACCGGGCAAATGGCGCCTGAAAACCGGCAAACCGAATGCCGACAACATGGGCTGCGCCACACTCCACCAGGGCGGAATAGTACAGCTCGAAAATGGCGACTGGTGGGGATTTTCGATGCTTGACTTCCTTGCCGTCGGCCGCACCACCTGTCTGTCGCCTGTGACATGGGTGGACGGATGGCCTTATTTCGGCCTCCCCGGAAACCTTGGCCGCACGCCGCGCACTTGGCTGAAACCGCAGGTCAGCGCAACGGTGACACCACACGCACCCTACACCCGCAGCGACAATTTCGACAGCGGCCGGCTCCAGCCCGTCTGGCAGTGGAACCATCTGCCAGATGACAGCCAGTGGTCTCTGCGCAAAGGCCGTCTACGGCTGAACTCACTTCCGGCCAAAAATCTCTATTGGGCAAAAAACACCCTCACCCAGCGTGGCATAGGTCCGGTATCCGTAGCCACAGTGACCCTCGACGCATCCAAAATGAAGAAAGGCGATGTGGCAGGTCTCGGACTGCTCAACATTCCGTATGAATGGATAGGCATTGAGGTAAAAGACAACGGCCCGGTCATAAGCTTCTATGACCTTGGAACCGACACAACCATCGAGCAGCCTCTTGAAAAGCCGGAACTGCACCTGCGAATAACAGGCGACTTCGAGCACGAATGGGCGCAGTTCAGCTACAGCACCGACGGACAAAGTTTCAATGACATTGGCGGCAGAATGGTGATCCCCTATCAGACTAAAACCTTCCAGGGTGCACGCTATGCCCTCTTCGCCTTCAACCGTCTTCTCTCCAAAGGCGGCTATGCCGAATTCGACAATTTCACCGTTGACGAACCGCTCGCCGACCGCAGCGGCAACATTCCATTCGGTAAGACCATAACCATAAGCAATCTGGCCAACGGCCACAGACTGGTGGCCCACCGGCGCAAAATGGTGCTCTCGGCATGGCAGGGAGACAAAGACTTTGATTCTGTCAACACCCGGTTCAGAGTCCATGACCGAGGCAACGGCAAGGTTGTGCTCGAAGCCGTCAACGGCAATGGCTTCATGACCGTGGCCGGACTCGGCTTGTCCGGAGACCTCCGCCTGTCAGCCACTGAGACCGATGACTGCCTTTTTATGTGGCAGGACATGCTCCACGGCCAGTGTATGCTTCTGTCTCTGAAAACAAACCGCTATGTCGGAATCGATCCGGCATCCGGCGAGATCTATGGGGCTGACTGGCCCGGCACCTCCGCAAGCCGGCTCGGCGGCACAGTATTCCAGTGGGAAGACTCAGAATTATAATCCAAACCGTAACAATTATGAACAGAATAATCAGCACAGCTATCTCCATCATCTGCATTCTGTCAGGGGCTACGGCAGCCGGAGTTTCCGCAGCCCCGGCAGTAGAGCAGTGGAAAATATTCGAACTCTCATTCCGGCAGAAAGCCGGTCAGCATCCGTTTGACAACATCGACTCCCGATGCACCTTCATCAATGGCTGCGACACCGTAAAAGTCAGCGCATTCTATGACGGCAACGACACATATAAAATCCGCTTCATGCCCCACAAGCCCGGCCGGTGGACCTACCGCACTTCCGGAAACAATCCGAAATCGAATCTGCGGGGCAGTTTCGATTGCCTTCCGGCATCACCCGGAAACCACGGTCCTGTCAGAGTCGACTCGCTCGGATTCGCCTACTCCGACGGAACCGCCTACATTCCCGTGGGTACTACCTGCTACGCATGGACACATCAGCCCGACAGCCTCAGACGGCTGACGCTCGAAACCCTCCGCAACAGCTGTTTCAACAAAATCCGAATGTGCATATTCCCCAAAAGCTACGACTGGAACCGCAACGAACCAATTCTATACCCCTTCGAAGGCGAGACAGGCAACTGGGATTTCAACCGTCTCAATCCCGCCTATTTCAGAAACATCGAACAGTGCATCGCCTCGCTTGACAGCCTCGGCATCGAAGCCGATCTGATTGTCTATCATCCCTATGACCGCTGGGGCTTCAGCAAACTCGACAAGGAAACCAGAGACCGCTACATGCAATATGTAATCTCCCGCTTCGGCGCATTCAAAAACGTCTGGTGGAGCATGGCCAACGAATATGACTTCATGGAAGCCTATGACACCGCCGACTGGCAGCACCATCTCCGCTTCTTTGCTCTGAACGATCCCTACGGACATCTGAGAGGCATCCACAACGGCGTTAAACTCTATGACCAGAACGACCCATACGTCACCCACGTCAGCATCCAGTCATCCGACATGGCCAATGCCGGAAACCTGCGCTCTCAATATCGCAAGCCGGTCATTTACGACGAATGCCGCTACGAAGGCAACATCCCTTGGGTGTGGGGCACCCTCTCAGCCGAAGAAATGGTACAGAAATTCTGGGAAGGCTTCACAAGAGGTGCTTTTGTAGGCCACGGAGAAGTGATACTCACACAGCCCGAAGTCGGGCCTGACAGATCAGACGAAATCCTGTGGTGGTCAAAAGGAGGTGTGCTCCGGGGCAAAAGCCACGACCGCATCAGATATCTGAAACAGATTCTGGCTGACGCACCTTCAGCCCGTCTCACCCCGGTAGAAGGCATAACCGGATGGCAGAACTATCCGACTCTTGGCGCCGGCGATGACTGGTATCTCATATACTTCGGCCGCGACATCCACTGCCAGCTCCTGCTTGAACTGCCGGAAGACAAAACCTACAGAATAGAACTTATCGACACCTGGGGCATGACCTCCACTGTGCTTGACGGAACCTTCAGCGGCCACTCGCTGATAACCCTGCCACAGCTGCCCTACATGGCGGCAAGGCTGACAGCCGTGCCACGCTGATCCAGCCTCCGATCTCACCGCCCGGTTTCTCAGAGTGGCCATAATGCCCTCTAAAACCAGGTGGTGATGACCGGATAGCCCCAAAGGCCTGTTTCAAGGTCGAGTGTCATTTTGCCTCCTGTCCTGGTCCGGTTGTAGCGCTTAAGCGGCACTTCTATCTCTTTCAGCCTCCCGTTGTCGAAGCGCACACGCAATATATATTTATAATATGGATTGCCACGGCGATAGCGGTTGCGCCCCACGCGCTGGGTGTGGTAGTGTTTTTCCTGCAGTCGTTCCTCCACCGTCACCTCCTCGGTGTGCAGGGTAGTGTCATCTGCAAACCAGAAATTCAGACCGAGGATCAGAAACAGAACCACACCGGTCATCACGACCATATGCCCCAATAGAGCCACATATGGATTGACACCTCTCCATACCTTACCCCAGAATCCGCGCAGCAGAAACCAGATGACCAGAACTGCCGTCAGGGCTATGCCGAGCGGTTCCCACCACTCAACTAACGTGTGGCCGTAGAGAGCCATCGAAAAACCGTAAAACAGCATCACCGACAGGATGGCACCCATCCATTTCAGTGCATTTTTTATATCTTTGAATGTGGTCTTGCTTTTAGTCATAGCGCTATCTGAAACAATGATTGGTCTTATTCGGATATTTTCATAGGCAAAGTTACATCCAATCTCGGAAATTTGCCAAAAAATATATAATTTTGCCACTTGAAAAGCACCTGCGTCACATCCGGCTCTCTTCAAAGCCAGATGTGATTTTTGGCACGAACTTTATAAACTAATCATAAATTACAGACATTATTTTATGAAAAAGAATCTCATCAGAACAATGGCCATCGCCCTCGGTCTGGCCATCGCAGCTCCTGCGTCTGCCCAGTTCAACCTCGGCAAAGCTATCAGCGCTGGCAAAAAAGCAGTGCAGGCCGCTACTCTCACCGATGCCCAGATGGCTGCCTATGTCAAGGAATCAGTTGACTGGATGGATGCCAACAATCCCGTCACCCCTGATGACGACCCCTACACCATCCGTCTCAAGAAACTCACTGACGGACTCAACGATGTTGAAGGAATTCCCCTGAATTTCAAAGTCTACCGCGTGATCGACGTCAACGCATTCGCTTGCGCCGATGGCAGTGTGCGAGTATTCTCCTCACTGATGGACATCATGAGCGACGACGAGCTCCTCGGCATCATCGGCCATGAGATCGGCCACGTGGCAAAACATCACTCCAAAAACGCCTTCCGCACCGAGCTCATGACCGGCGCTCTCAAAGACGGCATAGCATCAACCGGCGGCGTGGCTGCTGCCCTCACCGACTCTCAGCTCGGCCAGCTCAGCGAATCGCTCATCAACGCCAAATATTCGCAGAAGCAGGAGAAAGAAGCTGATGACTACGGCTATCAATTCCTGAAATCACACGGCAAAAACCCCTGGGGCATGGTCCAGGCCTTCGAAAAATTCCAGAAAATGGAAGCTGAAGCAGGCGCATCGTCCTCTTATATCAACAAGATGTTCTCCTCACACCCCGAAACCAAAGAGCGCATCAAACGCATGACTGAACGCTGCACAAAAGACGGCATAGCCCGCCCCGCAGAATCGAAATAAACCCGCCGGATAGATAAATATCCTGAACAAAAAAGTCAGAGACGCCCTCAACGCAGACATCTCTGACTTTTTTTGCACCCATACTGAAAATCTGCCCCCTCGCCGGGAGCAGACATCCGGCGCGATCAGTTTTTCTCCTTAAGAAGATCGCGGATCTCGGTGAGAAGCACCTCTTCCTTGGTCGGTTCAGGATCAGGAGCCGGAGCCTTTTCTTCCTTGCGCTTCAACTGGTTGATGCCCTTGATAGCGATGAAAATACACAGTGCCACAATGAAAAAATCGACTATCGTCTGAATCCACGAGCCCCAGTTGAGCGTCACTTCGGGCTTAAGCACTTCCTGAGTGGTTCCGTCGATGACTGCCTGCTGGATCACAAACTTATAGTCGGTAAAATTGATGCCACCGGTGGCCACCCCGACCAGAGGCATGATGATATCATCGACCAGCGAGGAGATGATTTTGCCGAAAGCGGCACCGATTACCACACCGACTGCCATGTCGATGACATTGCCACGCATGGCAAATTCCTTGAATTCCTTTACAAATGACATTAGAATTGTTATTGATTATAAACTGTGGTGAACTTTTCTAAAACTATGAAACAAACACCGGCCGGCAATTGTTCCACTCGTGATCCATTTTCGCAAAAATACTCAAAAAACATCGTATTACCACGAAACATACACCTTATTTTACTTTTTTAAATAAAACAAGGTAAAAACGCTAATTTTATTTTGCTGAGACTTGACGGAAATTCAAAAAATAATAGTACCTTTGTGGCGTTTTTGGAGCACGGCCCAAACCGCCGTCAGCTCTGGAACGGTTTGCATTGCGTCTCAACAATTTTCAATAGGATCAGAAAGAACATAACAACCCAATTTTATATACAAAATTATGACAAAAATAGGTATTAATGGTTTTGGCCGCATCGGCCGGTTCGTATTCCGTGCCTCAACCAAGCGCGATGACATCGAAGTAGTTGCTATCAACGACCTTCTCCCCGTTGACTACATGGCTTACATGCTCAAGTACGACACAATGCACGGCAAATTCGACGGCACTGTTGACTACGATCTCGAAAAGAGCCTCCTCATTGTCAATGGCAAGGCTATCCGCGTTACAGCTTGCAAGAATCCCGCTGAAATCGGCTGGGGTGCAGTAGGTGCTGAATATGTTGTTGAATCAACCGGCCTCTTCCTCACCAAGGAAAAAGCTCAGGCTCACATCGAAGCCGGCGCAAAATACGTGGTTATGTCAGCTCCCTCTAAGGACGACACCCCCATGTTCGTTTGCGGCGTTAACCAGGATAGCTACGTCAAGGGCACTCAGTTCGTGTCTAACGCTTCTTGCACCACCAACTGTCTCGCTCCTATCACCAAGGTGCTCAATGACAAGTTCGGCGTTGTTGAAGGCCTCATGACTACCGTTCACTCTACCACCGCTACTCAGAAGACTGTCGACGGTCCCTCTATGAAGGACTGGCGTGGTGGCCGTGCTGCCGCTGGCAACATCATCCCCTCTTCTACCGGCGCTGCCAAGGCTGTAGGTAAAGTTATCCCCGAACTCAACGGCAAACTCACCGGTATGTCAATGCGTGTCCCCACTCTTGACGTATCTGTAGTTGACCTCACCGTTAACCTCGCCAAGCCCGCTACTTACGACGAAATCTGCGCCGCTATGAAGGAAGCTTCTGAAGGCGAACTCAAAGGCATCCTCGGCTACACCGAAGACGCAGTCGTTTCAAGCGACTTCCTCGGCGATCCCCGCACTTCTATCTTCGACAAGAACGCGGGTATCATGCTTTCACCTACTTTTGTTAAGGTTGTCAGCTGGTATGACAATGAAATCGGCTACTCTAACAAGGTGCTCGATCTCATCGCTCACATGAAGAAAGTTAACGGCTAATAATCAGCCATCCGCTTCATACAAGCATAAAAATCCAACGGAAGCAGTCCTGATTTTAAGGGCTGCTTCTTTTTTTTAGATTTTTTTTATGCATATTGACACCCGAAATTAAAAAAATCACTATCTTTGTCAAGATTTTTCGAAAAAAAATCAGTGGACAAATTCAGTCTGAACATTCGGATCTGCAATCTCGAAAACAGACAATATTTTTCACCTTACTAATAACCAATCGGCCTTGTACCAGGCCAAATTAAAACTTTTTTTTGCGTATGAAAAAAACTCTACTCTCACTGGCAGCAGTTGCAGTCACCTTTGTTGCTAATGCTGCTCCCACAGTAATTAAAACTAACCCCAACCAGAGCAATCCTCTGCCGGCAAACACAGTAATTGCAAACAACGAATTCTTCACCGCTACAACAACATTTGATGCAAAAGGCGGCCAGACCGGTAAAGCTTACGTATTCGGCGATGTAAACCTCGCAGGTACCGGATGGTTCCAGCTTCGTTCTGACGCTGCTCCTAATGCAGCATCTCCTTTCGGAGTACAGAAAGCAGATTGCACCTCAATCAAAGTTGAGGTAAAAAAACCGGTCACTCTCTATTGCTATCTGCGCACCGGCAACAACAAGCAAACTGCGGTAAATGTATTCAACTCTTCTTTTGAGACCATGCCTTATGCTAATGGTGAAACAGGCAAGAACTGCGGAGCTGATGGTGAAAAGAACAACATGTGGGAATTTTCATGGACTTTAAGTGCCGGGACATACTGTATGACCGAAATCGGTGGCACAGGCAATGTAGCCGGTCTCGGATACGAAGAAGCTGAAGATCCCGGTACAAGCGAAGATCCCGCTGAAGGCGAAACCTTCGCAATGAAAGGCAATGGAGCTGCAACATATGGTCAGTCATTTGACGAAATTGTAACTCCCCTCGAATTTGACAAAGTCAACAAAACTGTCACACTCTCTGACTTCCTTGGCAGCAAAGCAAACATCGTAATCAAGTTCGAACAGGCAGATCCTAACAAAGACCCCGACATGACCGGCACCGTATTCAACTCTGTTGCTGTAAGCGGTCTTGGCGAAGGCGATGCCAACACCGGATGTGCAATTGAGAATTTCACAGGCTCTGTTATCATCAAAAAAGACGGTGCAAACTTTAGCAAACTTGAAAATGTAACATTCTGGCCCGGCTTCAACAGCCAGCTCGTTGTTGATACAAAATCAATTAATGGCACAAACCAGAAAGTTTACAACCTCACCCTCATGATCGGTGGCGATTTCTACAAATGGGATGCCGCAACTTCTGCTTGGGGCGAAAAAGAAAAGTATCCTGAATTCTTCAAACTTGAAAAAGACATTCCTTTCGTTTCAGACGACCAGTCAGGCATCGACAGCATCGTTACCGACTCTGCTGACGAAAATGCCCCCGTTGAATACTACAACCTCCAGGGCATCCGCCTCAGCGAACCCGTAGCCGGCCAGATCGTGATCCGCCGCCAGGGTTCTAAGGTCAGCAAAATCGTTGTACGCTAATCCTTATCGTCACGATTTAAATCGACTCAACCAATAGCAGATCGGTGACCTCGCTCCGAGGTCACCGATTTGTTTTTTTATAGCAATTTTGGTAATTTTGTATCCACGAAGCAATCATTACCACATTATAATATATAATATCACTCCCCTTATATGAAATTTGACGAGCTTGATCTGAGCTACGATATACTTGACGCACTCGATGCAATGCGTTTCGACGAGTGCACCCCAATCCAGGAACAGGCTATCCCCGTGATCCTTGAAGGCCGCGACCTAATAGCCGTAGCCCAGACCGGCACCGGAAAAACCGCCGCCTATCTGCTCCCCGTCATCGACCGCCTGGCCGACATGCCCGAAGCAAAAGACTATGTAAACTGCATCGTGATGTCGCCCACCCGCGAACTCGCCCAGCAGATCGATCGCCAGATGGAAGGCTTCGCCTACTACGTCCCGGTCAACAGCGTGGCCATCTACGGCGGAACCGACGGAGCCGGATTTGCCCAGCAGCAACGCGGGCTAAAAATGGGAGCCGATGTGGTGATAGCGACTCCCGGACGCCTCCTCGCCCACCTGCAGATGGGCTATGTAGATCTCTCGCGCGTCTCCTATTTCATCCTCGACGAAGCCGACCGCATGCTCGACATGGGGTTTTATGATGATATCATGCAGATTGTCAAGCATCTGCCAAAAGATCGCCAGACCCTGATGTTTTCCGCAACAATGCCACCGAAAATCCAGCAGCTGGCCAAAGCCATACTCAACGATCCGGCCGAAGTCAAGATAGCTGTCTCCCGCCCGACCGAAAAAATAGACCAGTCGGCATTCGTCTGCCATGAAGGCCAGAAGACAGGCATACTCAAGCACCTCTTCCGCACAGCCCACTCTCAGCGAGTCATCATATTCTCATCCTCGAAAATCAAAGTCAAGGAACTCGCCCGCGAACTGCGCCGCTGCAAGGTAAAAACCGGAGAGATGCACTCGGATCTCGATCAGAATGTCCGCGAAGAAGTGCTGCTTGACTTCAGAGCCGGCAAAATCGATGTGCTTGTAGCCACTGACATCGTAGCGCGAGGCATCGACATCGACGACATCGCAATGGTGGTCAACTACGACGTGCCCCGCGAAGCCGAAGACTACGTCCACCGTATCGGCCGTACCGCCCGCGCCAATGCCGACGGAAAAGCCGTCACCCTTGTCTCTGCCAAAGAGCAGTCGAAATTCGGCCAGATAGAAAATTTCCTTGGCTATGAAGTGCGCAAGGAAACAGTGCCAGCCGAACTTGGCGAAGCACCGGAATACACCCCCTCACGCCGTCAGAGCAGCCGTGGAGACCGCCGCAACCGCAAACCATCCCGCTCAGGGGGCAAAGGGCGCAAAGGCAATAACAGCAACAACGACAAGAGTAATAATAACAGCATTAGCAACAGCAACAAACGCAACTCCCGCAAGAACCATCAGAACCACAGCCGGAAGAAAACTTCGGGAGGCGCAAACGGATCAAACAGTTCCAAAAACAGCTCCACGCCGGCCCAAAGCTGAATCAAAACGGCCTCTCAGAGGACATTCACGCGTGATGTCGTTCCGTCGGTCACATTCTATGATACAGCGTAAATCCGCATCCTTCACACTCCACCTCGAAACCGCAAGCCTTGAGCATGGATGCCGAACTCTTGTTTCGTCCTGAGAGAAGGAATATGTAATCATATGCCACGCACAGCTCCAGGAGTATTCCCAGCTCATCTTCTCCATCGAGATAGTGGAAATGATGCAGGTTGTAGGAAGTTGTGTCCTTATAGATATAGTCATAGATATAGCGTTCTGTCCCCACTACGGCATATTGGCCTCCCTTGTCGGCTATCGCCTCGATCCGCGGAGCGATTTCAGTCAGTGTCAATATGTCTGTAAGCTCCGGATCGGCACTCAGCCCGGCAAGATGGCCGAATCCGCCAAGATCCGCAGTAGAAGTCTTAAGATTTTCCCGCTGCATATATAAAGTCATGGCCAGCACTGACACCAGGGCGACCCCAGTATAGGAAATCAACAGACTGTAAAGCCGCTTATCCATCAGCGCACACAGCAGCGGAATGCCCGTGAGCACCATAGGCCTCTCTACAAAACCGTCAGACCCGACTGTGGCAAGCATGACACAGCCTGTAACCACCGTCATACGCGCCACTTCCGGCCGCAGCCTGCTGTCATGAGTGGCATTATAGAGCCACGGCAACACTAAGACCAGTATGTAAAAACTCTGTAGCAACCCGAAAGGATGGATGTCATCTTTGAGATACATCCTCATGAAGTTGAACGACAGAAACGCGCAGACCGCCGAGACCGTCCAGAAACCGGCAAGCCGGCTGCGCTTCATCAAGCCCACCAGACACGCTCCGGCAAAGCACAGTGCCATAGGATAATAGGCCACAAAGACGTTTCGGCTGCATTCCTGCAACCGCCATATCAGATAGCCAGTCTCAAAATGGCGGTTTATGATATTGTCAGGTGACCACGCTCTGACATAAACACTGAAATCGCCTCCGGTCATCAGCAGGATGACACCACATCCAACAGCCGCAAAGACAATGAGCCCCACCGCCGACTGCTTCACGACAGTCACTAAGCGCCTCCTTTCATCTCGGCTGCCCCATATGATCAGCACCAGAATCGCCGGCAGTGCAGCAAGCGTAGACGCCCGGCTCAACACCATCAGCGCCGAGAGCGCACCTACGGCCGCAATCCGCCTTAAACCCGGACGCCCCATATACCACAGCAAGCCTATAGCAAATGCCGTCATGAACGGATAGGCACCCGCATCCCATCCATAGAGAGGCAACGATACGAAACGCGCCGCCACACACAACATCAGAAACAGCAGCGAAGATAAAAGCGGCTGTCCTGTCTTCCTATACAGGAAAAGACAAGACGCCGCTATTGATATCTGATAACAGATGACCATCAGCAACCGCAACTGATAGAGGCCGTCGCCGGCCAGACGCGTCCACAGATTGCCGATGTAAAACGCAAGCATCCCGATCGGCGCATCAGAATAATTTCTGACCGACAGGGCCTGATAAGCTTCATCGGTCCAATAGACATAATCTCCAAGCGCCACATAGGGCAGTACAAGCCCGCAAATGACTGACAATAGAGAAATCAGCAACACCCGCTGACGGGTCATCTTGATCTGCATTATTTTTGGAGTCAGAATGACTGAATTTCAGAAACCGCAAACAGACGGCCTCTTATTTGGCATATTCGATCTTGCCCACGAGTTTGCGCGAGATGCCGGGATTTTCAACCGAACGCACTGACGGCTGGTGCATGTCTTTCGGGAAATAGAGGAAAAAGCGGTCGGCAGGAGCAGGAGAATAGACAATCTCCTCATCGGTAGAATAGTTAGTGCGGTCCTTCACTGGGTCATACTCATTGATCGGGGTCACTTTTCCGGCCAAACCCATCAGTTCGTTGCCCTCATAAGTGTACTGCAGGTCGATAAAATTGCGGTGAGACTCGATATTGGTTTCCTCAGCAGACTTCGGAGTATATTCGAGCACATTGATCCACAGACGGCCCTCCTCAAGCACAATCTTCTTTCCCGCTTCGAGAGTCATCGGATCAGTCTCGGCAAGAAACTTGAAAAGCTTGTCCCATAGAGCCTTGTTGCGGTGATACTGATTGGCGAATTCGAGAGCATCAATGCTCTTGTCAGCATTTACGGACCATCCGTTGGCCCACTCGCGGCTCTCGACCCACTGCTGCGCCTCGGCAGCAGTCATAAGATTTTCATTTGTCATGGTTCTTTCGGTATGATTTTGATTATCTGTATGTGAAAAAATTCTTTGATTGTCGAAACTGAGTTCAACTCCATTGTCTATAGCGAATCTCATACAATAGTTCATCTCCATAGCACTTTGACGCGGAAAAATCGGAGAAACTATGATATGACACACCACTTCAACCGCCTTCCTGAAATCGAGCCCGATATCTGCCAGCTTCGCATTGAACATTTCAAGCGTGTGTTCAAGTTGCGAAATCGCTTTTTCATAAGTATATGTCACGCTGTCCTGCGTTTTGCCTTCTGCATTCGATTTGAATTCGACAAAGGCAAACAGATCTGCATGTATAAGCGCACAGTCAGCCACCCCGCCCTCCGGACTCTTGAAAAGCCCGTTGTCAATCGATAGCAGATGCAGCTCATGGTTCGCCGGATTCAGTCCTATAAAGCAGCCCGAAACTGCCGCTTCGGCTCCGGCAAAACATGAAATCCCGCGATCGTTATCGTCAATAACATAAACGACAGCGTCTGACCGGGTCTCCACACAGTCCATTAACTCTGCGGCATATCCGCGGAAAGCCCGTCGCAGTTGCAGATTTGAAATCGCCTGAGGGACTGCCATCATCACTTTGAATTACGCAGAAGAGACAGATAGAGTTTATAAAGACCGTTGAATTCACCTGAAAGCAGATCTGACACCGTGTCAAGATAATTGGCCTGTATCAACCCTGTCGATCGGTCTAAGATATCCCTGCAATCAGATTTGCCTTCCGCGGTATGCTCCAGCGAATAGACCGCAATCTCACCGGGCTTGACAAAATTGTCGGCAGGCAATTTTTCAGTCAGAGCATCAGCGGCATCGGGATATTTGTCGGCTATAAGTCCCGCAAGCAGTGAGATATTAAGAATCGACAGTATATACGGGCTGTGGGTGGTCAGAGTCCATGTGCCGACCTTACACTTTTCTGAATTAGTCTTTGAAAGTATCTGGCGGATCAGTTCAAGCTGATTAGATGGAAACAGATTCAACTCCGGCTCTTCTATCGTGAAACTCTGAAAATAATTTTCGGAAACACAATAGTCTATGATCATCAGCAGCGGAATTATCGACTGCATCCCCGACGAAGCGTAGCGCAACGGGATGACACGGTCACCGCATTTCACCGAATCCTCACCGTCTTCCAGCATATACTTCGAATGAAGAAACGGCAGATCATATGATTTAAAATGATTTTTTGCCTTTTCAAAGAAGCTCATATATTCCATCAGCGTGTCAGGTAATGGGACTTGAGCCATAAAAAGACTGGCCATCGAGTTTGACAACGCGCCGACAATACCTCTTTCAGCAGGACAATAGAACGACAAGCGCAGATTCGAAGCAAGAACCCGGCGGTGCTTTGCTATCAGCTTTGACAGTTCTTCCTGACTTAATTCGAATGTTTCAATGCCAAGATTTTTAAATGTCTCCATCAGACACCGGTCCATGACATTGCTTACAAAATCACGAAGCTCATCCTCACTGCGCTCACTGCTTGTCATCCGGAAAGCACCTGATTCATAGATCAACGAAATATCAGCTCCGTTAAAATACTCTATATATGTATCAGATCTGAAACAACCCTGAATTCCATATATTGAAAAACTTCTTTCGATAATCTGTTCCCAATTTTCCCGCTTCGTCAAAATCACATCATAGAGCGACACATCTCTCAGACATGACAGAAGTTTGGCAATGGTACTCTTGCCTACACCCTGTTCACCTATGAAGACATTTATCTTCTTAAGTACAATATCTATGTCGGTCACAGGACCGAAATTGCGGATTATCAGATGTTCCATTTGGTATCTTATGAAGACGCGCCGATTTATCCGGCACAGATTTTCCTTATGCAAAAGTAGTTATTGCAGCCGACAATTGCAAATAACTCCCAACAGCTATGCATCAGACGGCTAAAGATGTTTTTTAGTTTTTATGACTTGCTCAATTTATCGAGTCGCATAATTATAGAAGTCTGGCTTCTACCCATTTTTGAAGCAATATACTTTATACTTTTTCCCTCTCGATGAAGCTTCAGAAGGAAACGGTCCGCACTTTGTGTCCAGCGCTTATTTGCGTTGGGATGCTTGACATAACTCTCTTCTGAGATCTGCTCCGGGTGCAGGAATTCATCTACAAAAACTGAGGGGAAGCGCCTGTCATACATAATTGCAGTCCTTATCTTAGCCCGTGTTATCGCTACATAAAACAACCGTCGCTCTTCTGCATACGGGAATCTGTCACTTTCTGTCAGAACATAACCAAGCACCGGGTTATCACTGACAAGCGATGGAAATCCATATGTATCTTTATTACACTGAAGTAAAATCACATAATCAGCTTCAAGCCCCTTTGATTTATGTACGGTCATGAATTCCACTTCACGGCTTCCAATAATATAAAAAAATTTATTCCCCCGTTTTATAGGCTTATACCTGAACGAAAGATAATAGTCATCAAAAGAATATCGTCCTAAAAGAAATACTGACTTATCCGGTGGAATCTGGTTGATAATCTGTGCTATTATATCACAATAGCTTCCACGGTCATATGGACAAAACAACAAATCCGTCCTTGCCTGTGCACTGAAAGAATGAATATCCTTTTTTATTTGATTATCGTTGCGCTGTATAAATTCCGAAGACAGAGCCACTAACGGTTCTCCGAAACGATAGGTAGTCTCTATCTTATTTATTTCTGTCTCGCCGAAATAATCCTGAAAATGATTAAACAATGTCATATCACTGCCAGAAAACCGATATATCGATTGCCAGTCATCACCGACACAATAAAGCTTAGCAGGTGGATTACCGTCACGTAACACTTTCAAAAATTCATATCTGTCAACCGAAATATCCTGAAATTCATCCACTATAATATAATCATAGCTAACCATATCTGAAGAACGGCAAATTTCAGTAGCTTGAAGAATCGCATCCGTGAAATCGATCTTGTTCATTGCACTTAAAGCATTACAATAACGCTTATAGACCGGCATAAAAATATTCTTTATCATGAATGCACTTCTCTCATCGTGCTCATTGTAAGCTTTACACAAAACTTCATCAATTGACTTGCAACTCGATTTTATCAATGTAACAAACGTCACAACTAATCTGATAAAAGCCTTTTCCTGCTTACTGCCTTTGGCGATAACCGCGTCATACAGTTCTGTATCGCTTTTTTCACTAATCGGGACTCCAGCATTTTCCAATCTATTCTTTAGCCTATCTCTTATATCAAAATTATAGAAATCCGCACTTGATGTTGTTATAAGTTCAGTACCAAACTTTTCATGGGCCGCTTTCTTCCATGTAATCCCGTCATTATATTTTTGATTTGCCTCTTCATATGTCATATTCTTGTCTTCCGCAAACCATCTTGGCACTTGCCCATGCTCGTCTATTCCATAATGCTCCAGATATATACGTCTGATATTACCATTTTTCTCATAATAAATGGAAAAATCCGGAGTGTATTGAGAATGAAATTCATCAGCTAAGAGGTACTCATATGGCTCCTCATATCTAAACCGAACCCCAAGAGAGGAAAGTACAAAGCAAATCTTCTGCTCCTGCTCACTTCTAACATAGACCGGTTTCCCGTCCATATCTGGTAATAATGCTTTCATCCGTGGCTTCTTTTGTTCTGCCAATTGTTCTCGTTTTTCATTCTTCCTTTGTTCCCAGTCAGCCTCCTGAGATTGGTAATCTATGAAATATTCAATCACATTCTTTTTAAAGGCAGCATCTTCCAAAAGCTCTTGGTATATTGTCACGAATAAGGCATCCGTATTGTCACAGATTGATGGTTTTATGTCTGTATTCCGTCCTATCAGATCAATTGCCAATTTATGAAATGTATAGCCTCTGAGTCCTGCTATATCCAGCCTCTCCGTCAATTCAGATGCCGCCTTATTTGTATAACTTATCAGAAGTATCTTTTGTGGTGCTATTCCCTTTTTTTCTATCAGATATTTAACTTTCCCAATTATTGACGATGTCTTTCCACTCCCCGCACTGCTGACCACTAAGCAATTGTCCTCCTCCGAAACAATCGAGCGTCTTTGCTGCCTATCTAATGGATATTTCAAACATGTATCAAAAAAGTCCTTATATATATTAAGCAGATTCCCTATCACTTTTTCATTATGTTCTTCTACAAGAGAATGTATGCATTCAAAATCATAAATAAATTGTACGATTTTTTCAGACGGAGTAATCCTTAATTTATTTGATCTTTTCACAAATAAACACGCCAGATCATAAATATCTGAATAGGCCACAATAAAATTTCTTTTTTGAGATGCAGAAACTATCTTGCCTTGAAACTTATTTTCAAAAACATCCTTTATATCAGAAACCGAGCATTTTTCTTTGATATCGCTATGAAATTCTTTGCCCTGACAATCATCCGATTTTTTGCTTCTATCTGAGAGTATCTCACTGATTTTTTCAGATAGTTCCGAATCTCGTTTTCTAAAATTCACTTGCACAATCACACGTGCAACAAGTAAAATCGAGGCAATAACGATTACTATGAATAATGGTGAGGACATCTTTTAAATCAATAAATTGCTTATTTCTCAGGACTTTTAAAATATCTAAAGCGCATACTTCTATTCTCCCTTTGTGTATAATTTTGAATATAAGCTGCCATATTCCAGACTGCAAAAGTAATCAAATTCTAAAACAGCCACTATACATAAGCCTCTTTAATATATCATTATCTGTGTTTTATCTCCTTTTATGCGTCTTTTCCGACTATTTTTTCGTAATTTTGCCGGAGTCTCCGGATGGAGGCGTTTATCATCATTTTTCAGAACAACTATCTTTTGACCAACCACCTTCTCTGATTTCCATGAAACTTACCTCTGTTTTGCTTGGGCTCTGTATGGCTGCGTCTGTTGCCGTCAATGCCTCTACCCTTTCAAGTTATGCTCATCTCTATGACGGTCTTCCGTTTGACATGCCCGTCATCGACAAACCCATGTTTCCGGCAAACACCGTAAGCCTCACGGACTTCGGCGCAGTGGCCGATGGCAAAACCCTCAACACCGAGGCCTTTGCCAATGCTATCGACGCTCTTGCAGCCAAAGGTGGCGGTACTCTGAATGTACCTGCCGGAATATGGATGACCGGCCCGATAGCCATGAAGTCAAACATCAACCTGCACCTCGATGGCGGCGCTCTGATACTCTTTTCCCCGGACCCGGACTTGTATCCGGCAATTTATACCGTCTACGAGGGCTATGAAGCCTATCGGGCAATATCTCCGATCTATGGCGAAGGTCTCGAAAACGTCGCCATCACAGGCGACGGCGTGATCGACGGCAATGGCGCGGCATGGCGTCAGGTGAAACGTGACCAGATGACACCTCCGCAGTGGCGACGCAAGATCAAGTCTGGCGGAATCCTTGTGAACGACAACGTCTGGTATCCCTCGCAGGACTATATCGACGGCGAGAAAATACGCGAAAGCGAAGACGGCATAGCCAAACTCAAAGCCATGACCAAAGAGGAGGCCGAGGCCATAAAGCGTTTCATCCGTCCGGTGATGGTAAAGCTCGTCAACTGCAAGAACGTTTATCTCCAGGGAGTGCTGTTTCAGAATTCTCCTGCCTGGAACCTCCACCCGCTGATGTGCGAGAACCTTATAATCGACGGTGTCTACATCAAAAATCCCGAATATGCCCAGAACGGCGACGGACTTGACGTGGAATCATGCAAAAACGTGATCATCTACCGTTCGACTCTCGATGTGGGTGACGATGCCATCTGCATCAAGTCCGGCAAAGACGAAGACGGACGCCGCCGCGGCATACCGACTGAAAATGTCATTGTCAAGGACTGCCGGGTATTCCAGGGCCACGGCGGATTCGTGGTCGGCAGCGAGATGTCAGGCGGAGTCAACAATGTGGCCGTGTCTGACTGCCAGTTTATAGGCACCGATGTCGGTCTGCGATTCAAGAGCACACGCGGACGCGGCGGTGTGGTCAAAAACATCTTCATTGACAACATCAACATGCTCGACATCGTTGGCGAAGCTCTGCTTTTCGACCTCTACTACTGGGTGAAAAACGCTCCAAAAACCATCCCGCCGGTCGACGAGACTACACCACAGTTCCGCGACATCACCATCACCCGCGTCAGCTCGTTCAACTCCGGAATTTCCGTCAAGTTCAACGGTCTTCCGGAAATGCCTATCGAAAACATCAAGGTCAGCAACTCGATATTCACCGCGCAGAAAAGCGGTCTGCTGTCTGAATCGACAGGAATTGTGTTTGACAACGTAGACATCACCTCGGCTTCTGGCGCTGCCATGACCATCAACAGCTGCAGCAACGCCACTCTGACCGACTGTAAGTTCACCTCCCCGGCAGAGGAAAAAATTCTCTACACCGGCAAGAACAAAAACGTAAAAGTGAAGTAAGCCCCCGTCTGAACAATTCACGCTCCAATACATCAAGGCGGCGCTGATCCATATGATATCAACTGGATCAGCGCCGCCCGGCTTATCTTATCCCCGAAACTGCCGGTGCAGTCCGGAAAGCAGTTACTTCTTCGGTGTCCTTTTCGGTTTCTTCGGTTCCGGACGGAGAAGGCGGAGCACCTGAGCCGAGCGAGGAGGCATATAGAGGCGCAGCCATTCACGTCCTGACGGAGCAAACAGCGGATCGGTCTGAGTCAGATGACGGACACTCTCGTCAATATTGCCGTAGCCACCGAAATCGGCGCTATCGGTCGACAGCACCACCTCATACTCTCCGGCAGGCGCAAGAACACCGTAGCCGGTGAATGCCTTGACCGGATTGAAGTTGAAGACAAACACAAGATCACCGCGCATATAGGCAAGCACCTGGTCATCGTCCTTCTCCCAGAGTTTGACCACCGGGAGCGACTGGAAATTATAGACTCCGGAGATCAGATGGATCATAGCGTTGTCGAAATTGTTAAGCTGATCATATTTCAGTTCCTTGCGGTCTACGAGATCCCACTGGCGGCGGGCATACTTGTAGCTCCAGCCGTTGCCTTCGCGCGGGAAGTCTATCCATTCAGGATGGCCGAACTCATTGCCCATGAAGTTAAGGTAACCGCCGTTGATGGTCGAGGCGGTCACAAGGCGGATCATCTTGTGGAGAGCCATGCCGCGGGCCACTGCCATATTGTCGTCATCCTTCATCATGTGCCAGTACATCTCCTTGTCGATCAGGCGGAAAATCACGGTTTTGTCTCCGACAAGAGCCTGGTCGTGGCTCTCTACATAAGAGATTGTCTTTTCATCGGCACGGCGGTTGGTCAGTTCCCAGAATATCGAAGTCGGATGCCAGTCCTCGTCCTTCTTCTCCTTGAGAGTCTTGATCCAGTAATCGGGAATACCCATAGCCATACGGTAGTCAAACCCTATGCCGCCGTCCTTGACAGGCACAGCCAGACCGGGCATACCGCTCATTTCCTCGGCAATCGTTATGGCATGGGGATTTATTTCATGAATCAGCTTGTTGGCAAGAGTCAGATATGTGATGGCATTGGTGTCCTCGCCGCCGTCATAATAGTCGTCATAGCTTCCGAATGCCTGGCCGAGACCGTGGCTGTAATAGAGCATCGAGGTAACCCCGTCAAAGCGAAAACCGTCAAAGCGGAACTCCTGAAGCCAGTATTTGCAGTTTGACAGCAGGAAGTTGATCACATCGTTTTTGCCATAGTCGAAACAAAGCGAATCCCATGCCGGATGCTCGCGTCGGCCATCGCCGTAGAAGTACTGGTCATAGCTGCCGTCAAGGCGTCCGAGGCCTTCCACTTCATTTTTGACTGCGTGAGAGTGGACAATGTCCATAATCACGGCAATGCCGAGTTCATGAGCTCGGTCTATCAGGCTCTTCAGCTCTTCAGGAGTACCGAAACGGCTTGAGGGTGCATAGAAGCTCGACACATGATAGCCGAAAGACCCATAGTAGGGATGCTCCTGGATGGCCATGATCTGGATGGCGTTATAACCGTCGGCCGCAATACGCGGCAGTATCTTGTCGCGGAATTCCACATATGTGCCTATTCCCTCCTTCTCCTGCGCCATGCCGATATGGCATTCATAGATGAGAAGCGGACGGGTGTCGGGGCGGAAGCGCTTCACCTTCCACTTATAGGCCTCAGGAGCCCAAACCTGCGCTGAGAACAGATGGGTTGTCTCGTCCTGCACTACCCTTGTGGCATATGCGGGAATGCGTTCGCCGCTTCCGCCGTCCCAGCTGACGATCATCTTGTAGTAATCGCCGTGACTCATTGCATCGGGTTTCAGTTTGAGTTCCCACACGCCGTTGGCTTTCGGCTTCAGGGCATATTTCTTCAGTTGTTTCCACTTGGAAAAGTCACCGACAAGAGTGATCCCGGTTGCATTCGGAGCCCATTCGCGGAACACCCAGCTGCCGTCAGCCTGACGATGTAGTCCGAAATAATTGTGGGCGTTGGCAAATGAGTCGAGTTTGCCGTCAGGACCACATAGTTCCTGCTCCTTGCGCAGAGCGTCTTCATGACGGCCTATGATCGCGGCGCTATAGGGCTCAAGCCAGGGATCGTTCTTGATGATGTTGAGAGTTTTTTTTTTCATTGGTAACTGATGATTAGAGGGGAGGCATTTGTGTGTGCCCATAGGGTTAAACCTGAATCCCTGAGTTTTGTTTCCACAAACTTAAGAATAATTTTTCAATCCGCAGGCATATGTATGGCAAAAAGAACGCTATGGCACTCCAAGAATCCTGCGGGAATCCTAAAGCTCGAAAACAGGAAGTCTCAGAGGCTGACTATTCCAAGTCCGAAAACAAACACCGTGGCTATGCAGACGGGCGCGATGTAGCGCAGGCAGAAAACCACAATCCGCGCTCCGAGCAGTCCGCGGCGCGTGCCGTCAGGGCTGAGTTCACGGCGCACCACCGCGCGGTCGAGCACCCACCCGACAAACAGAGAGATCAGCAGACCGCCGAGCGGCAGGAGTATGTTGGACGATACATAGTCAAAAAGATTGAACAGTGTCATGCCGAATATCTTCCACCCGGAAAGCGATCCGAATGACAGCGCGCAGAGCGAACCAAGCACCATTGCGACCGCTATATTAATAAAGGTGGCCTTGCGGCGCGACATGCCCAGCTCATCTGTCAGATAGGATATGCAGATTTCGCTCATTGATATTGTCGATGACAGGGATGCCACAAACAGCAGCACAAAGAAGAGCGTGGACCAGAGCATGGTGCCGGGCATCCGGCAGAACACAGACGGCAGGATCTCGAACACCAGACGCGGACCGGCCTCAGGCTGAAGACCGAAAGTGAAGACCGCCGGGAAGATTATCACACCGGCCAGAATGGCCACCAGAGTGTCAAGAGCAGCCATTGTACCCGCCGTGCGCAGCAGAGGTGTCTCCTTTCTGAAATAGCTTGAATACGTGATCAGACAACCGAGACCGAGACTCAGCGAAAAGAATGCCTGCCCCATAGCCTCGATCATAACTGAGGGGGTAACCTGCGAGAAGTCAGGGCTGAAAAGAAATTTCAGACCGTCAGCCGCTCCGGGCATCATCAGCGAGTTGACACAGAACACGGCAAGGATCACAAACAGCAACGGCATCATGATGTTTGACATCCGCTCGATTCCTTTCTGCACTCCGCGGGCAAGAATCAGATAATTGGCCAGCAGAAAAAGCAGAGTGCACACAAGCGGACTCCAGTCAGACGAGGCAAACCGGTCAAACTGCCCGTGCAGCCCCTCGACAGTGTTTATCCCGTCAAAATCAGACAGTGACAGAGCTATGTATTTCATAGTCCATCCGGCCACAACCGAATAGAAACTCAGAATCAGAATCGAAGAGAGCAGCCCCATGTAGCCGACCACTCCCCAGGCCCTTTTCGGAGCAAGCGCCTTGAATGCACCGCGCACATTCAGCCCCGTGTGGCGTCCGATGATAAACTCGGCACAGACCACCGGAATCCCGACCACAAAAACAAAAAACAGATCGATGAGAAGGAATGCTCCTCCGCCATGAACTCCGGCTTCATAAGGGAAACGCCATATATTACCAAGTCCCACAGCCGAACCGACGGTGGTTGCGATCACACCGAGACGCGTTGCGAACTGCGCTCTTTTTTCTGTCATATGTATATTCTGATTGTGTATTTGCAATATTAGAACGTGCAAAGATAAGCAATTTTCGTAAATTTGTGCTCCATTATACATTCATTGACATTACAGCCATGACCGACATCGAATCAATCCGACTTTTCTGCCTTTCACTGCCCCACACAAGCGAAGACATGGCTTTCGGTGAAGACTATCTGCTGTTTCGTGTCTGCGACAGGATCTTCGCCTGCTATGGTTTTGCCCGCGACAACTATTTCACCCTCAAATGTGATCCGGTCTATGCAATTGAACTGCGCGAGCGCTATCCTGAAATCCAGCCTGCCTGGCACTGGAACAAAAAATACTGGAACCAGCTCGATCTCTCCGGCTCGCTAAGCGAGGAAATGGTGAAATCACTGATCATCCACAGCTACTCAGAAGTAATCCGCAAATTCTCACGCCGTTTTCTCAACGCCAACCCTGACATCGCAGCCGTTCTCGATGACCACAATGCCCGCAAAGATCTCTGACCCATTGTTTCAACCAGTCTCCGGCTCTACTACCCCTCTGCCATCAGCTTGTTGAACGAGCGGTTGATGAAACTGAGATAGAACGGGCGCACAAACATGCTGTCACCGATCCGCACCGGAAGCGTCATATAGCGGATCATGAATCTGAACAAGCCCGGAAGCCTTGATTTGCGGGCCATCCGGTCAAGCCGCCTCAGTTCCGCTCCCGCAAGAGCCTTGTCGCCTATACACTCCCACACCTGGGCCTTGCCTGCAAACTGCAAGGCATCAAAAAGATACCGGCATTCGCCCCTATAGTCCGACTGCCCGAATCCGTCCACCATATTACCTATGATTTTCAGTCGGCTGACAAAACTCAGCGTCTTGTCTTTCCGATGGATGATTGAATCTGCGTTGTCATTACGGTAGAAATAGACCGGGGTGAAACAGAATGCCACAGACCTGACCTGACGTGCCGCACAGACGCGCCACATGTCGTCCTCATGCAGAAGCCCTTCACAGAAATAAAGATCATTACCTGTTATGAATTCCCGGCGTATCAGTTTGCCACATGCAGTCATCGGAATTTCAGTCAGCAGACTCCGCGAGCACCACGCCCGGTCATCGCTATATTCAGGAAACAGCACTGGCGACACACACAGAAAATCCATGAAACGGGTCGGATTCTTAAGCCACATGTCACCCTGGACAATATCAACACCTGAAAATTTTTCTGCCACAACTGCCATTGCGGCAATCGCACCGGGGAGCAGACGGTCATCACTGTCAAGAAACGAGACATAATCGCCTGAGGCAGCACGTATGCCACTGTTTCGCGCGGCAGAAAGCCCGCGGTTTCTATCATGGCTTATAATACGGAATTCTATCGGCCCGGTATATGCACCTGTCAGACGCTCCACCACAGCCATCGAGCTGTCACTTCCGCAATCGTCCACGACAATGCACTCCAAGGCCCCTCCGAAATTCTGTTCCATCACAGACTTCAGACACTCCTCTATGTATCTCTCCACATTGTAAACCGGAACAATTATAGATATTTTCATCTGATCAGTCATATTGGTCAAGAGATTCTGTCAGAATATACTCTTTTGCAGATGGATTCTTTGAAAAGAACTCTGCGATCTTACATTCCTGTTCGAAATTGAACACTCGTGAAAAACTATCTTTGAGCAATTTAGCAGGCAAACCTCCGATAAGAGTCCGTTCTTGACTTGTGATATTGCTATTCACCAATGAATTTGATGCGACAGTAGTATATGCCGGCAACTCGACACCTTTCATTATTGATGACCGTGAGCCAATCCAACAATGATGCCCTAATACAATTGACGAATTATTTCTTCTGACCTTTCGCTTATCCGTATTATAGGTATAATGGAAGTTCGTATCCATTATCTGGCATTGATGTCCCATTCTTAAATTATGGCCTAAACATATAGACTCAGAACATGAGATCATCACACCATTACTTATGAACGCATTATTGCCAATCCGCAGCACTCCTCCACCCCACAACAGGAGTTTTGAGCCACGTCCAATAAATGCTTGTCCCTCAAAAATAATTTTACCATGCCCCAAAACTATTTCCGTATTCCCCTCCCCAAGTCCGGGAGCTTCCGAAGGCGCATTTATCCTGATCATCCCTCGACTCATTTCTGCTGCCTGACATACAATCTCCATACATCCGATAAATTTTGTAATTTTCAAACCTCCATAAACATATATCGGCAACTTTTTTGCCTGCCGGAAAGGTAAAAAATAAAAATTCACAACCAACGTCCGCCATAGGCTAAGAGATGGGGTTGAGCGCCATTTCATATACCTCGCAGCATACATTTTAAGCCTTATGCCTATTTTTAACCACACAGAACTCATCCGATTCTATCTTTTATTCGAGTAACTAAATATTTCCTATCGCTGTGCGTCAATAATACAACCGTTGACACACCAATCCCGATAGCAGTTGTAAAAACACATCCTGCCAAAATGCCGATCCATGAAACATCAAGGAAAAATATTTTGAACAAAATTGAAGCTGCTGTCACTACGCCTATGTTAATAGCGTTTTTTATAATCACAGGGAAAAAGCACCATTTGCTTAGCCCCAGGCAGACAGCGCCGTATATCGGCAAAAACGTTGTAACCCTAATACTGCCATAAAAAGTTCTGACTGAAGCCAAAACAAACAATTTAGTAATATCGTCAGTGCAAACCAACATAATCAGCAACACTGTAGCAAAAATAGCTATCGAATTAAGAAACAGATTGATTGAAGATTTTTTGACTTTATTTGTAATAGTAAATATCGCCCATAACGGCTCCTGAGGTATCGCGAATATCATACCCAAAGAGCCTAAACATGACAATCTGTATAATAATGCCGCATCCTCAGTCGGTAACCACAGTTTAAAAAACATATCTCCGTAGGCAAAAAGCAGGCTTAACGGTATGCAACTGAAAAAACCGGTCACTCTCACCGCCCGGAGAAGTTCTGCTTTCAGTCCGTTAAAATCTTTAATAGCATAAAGACGTGTGAACTCTGGAGCGAAATTGCCTGACAGCATACTGAAAAAGCCAAGAATCATCATAGGGATAATCTGGGTGATCGACAATATGCCCATCGCATTCGCATTGATGAACAGATTTGCCAAAAGAAGATCAAATCCTCTTGACAGCATCTCGCTCAAACGGGAAATAAGATTCCATGCACCTGCCGCAGTGACCTCCTTTACATACTTGAAATCAAAATATTTCCACTTGACATGCAGCTCCGGTGTCAGCAAACGGTAAAAATAATAATTCGAGCCTATGATATAGACATCCATCACTATCACTGTCAGACCGATATACCAAAGGTGAGGCACGAAAAGCCCGAATAACAAAAGCATCAGTATAACCCTGATGAAACTGCCTACAACATTTCTGATATTCGTGATATCAAGTCGGTTTCTGATAAATGCGCCGACAGAGATAACCCCGGTCATCAGTCCAAGCACTGACGAGACTCCGAGCATCGCAAAAAGCGCCTGGACGTCACCGACAAGCGCTTCAGGAATATTGATCAGATCCGGCAAAAACGCAGTCACCACAGCCAAAGCCAGAAGTATTATCGCCGAAAGCAGCAGATTGATATAGAAAATCGACGACATGTACTTATTGGCATCCTCCGAAAGCCCTTCATGAACTTTAACCGTGATGAAACGTCCGGCCATTGAATTGACAGCTATTGTAAGCAGACTGCTGTAACCTATTATATTATTAGAAAGCCCGATGTAGCCATAGGCATCTGTCCCAATTTTTTCAACAATAAACGGTGTCAAAAAAAATGACACACAAAGATTGAGCGTAAACACACAGACCCCTGACAGCATATTTACCGCCATCTGCCTGCGCGCCGACCGTTCATTTCCTAAACTCTTTACTGCCATTTTACAACTATATCCGGCTATGAATTTTCACCACTTATGACAGCATAGATCTGCTCTATTGACTTGTCAGGGCAGAACATTTCAGAACGCCGCCGAGCCATAGTCTCATAATGACCGCGAAGTGTGCAGTCATCCAGCAAGACCTTTATCTTGAGAGCAATCTCATTTTCATCCATTGAGGTCAGCAAACCGGCATCTTCTGCAAGCAGTTCTGTCGGTCCGGTTATCCGCGTGGCCACAATAGGTTTTCCAAGACAGAGAGCCTCGGATACTACTACCGGAAGCCCCTCGGCATCCGATGTGAGCACAAAGATATCGGCATTCTTTATAAGAGGATATGGATTGGTCTGAAAACCGCAGAAGACAACCCGATCATCGACTTTCAGGTCCTTTGCCAGTCTGCGCAGATCAGCCTCAAGTTCTCCTTCTCCTACAATCCAGGCCTCAACATCAAGTCCGTAATCATGCCACAGCCGGGCAACAACCCTAATCAGTCTGTCCTGACGCTTCTGCGGAGCAAGCCGTCCCACATTGCACAGAACATACTTACGCCTTTTTTCAACCGGACATGATTCAGAACTTTTCCTTATTATATCGTCCTTCTCAATCAGGTTGTATATAACTCTTGCCGGATATTCCCTGGCAAAAAGTTTAAAGAAAGCCTCACGGGCCTGCTCCGAGACGAAAACAATTTCATCCATCCGGTCATAGGCCTCCGTTTCAGCAGCTTCATTCTTAAAAAATCCAGAGGAATAATGATTGGCAAGCATATCTATATGCACCCATGTGACATTCCGGCGCGCCCTTGAACGCAAATTCGAATGAACAGCCACACTCCAGCCCTCCATAAATGAGACTATGCAGTCATATTTCCCGCATAGCCCCAAGGCTTTATGCAGTTTAAGCCTTGTCCATAGTCCTGAAGGAACCAGTTTTGCAGTCCATCGGTTGAACAGCAGTTTCCACCCGAAAGTCATCTCCGCCGGATCAAACACCTTTATTCTTACTTTCTCCGGCACTGCAGGAAGATAAACTCCATATTTCTGAAACAGCAGCAGTGTAACGTCAAAGCGGTCATAATCAATGCGATTCAAAATGTCACACAACACCTTTTCGGCACCTCCGCCGGCAAGAGAATACTGTATTATGAGAAGTTTATTTTTCATGCACGGTCTTTCAGGCTCGGAAAAAATGCTCTTTTCACTGACTCTGGTGAAACTTCCGGACATTCATTAGTCATCCTAAAATTATAGAAGAAAACAGGCAGTCTGGCTATAAGCCGACTGCCTGTTTTCTTTCGGAGCGGCAAACGAGGCTCGAACTCGCGACCCTCAGCTTGGGAAGCTGATGCTCTACCAACTGAGCTACTGCCGCATTGCATATCGCGTTTTTACGGATGCAAAAATAAGTGTTTTTTCCGAATCCATGAAATATTCCATCCCTTTTATTGCGCCTTTTCTTTTATTTTCACAATTGTTTGCTCCCTACTCTCGCGGAAATGATTTAACTTTGCAGATAGAATGGATCGCCGTCATTTCTGTAAAATAGCATCACTTGCCGCCGGTGCGCTCGGTTTTGGAGCTGTACCGGCTGTCGCGTCTGCAAGCCCGCGACTTTCTCAGTCCGTTTCCGGATCGTCTCTTACTCCCATGCCCTCGCCTGGATGCCTGATCTCGGTGCTCCGGCGGGAATGCCATCAGGATCTGCAGGCCATCTTTCTTGACGATCCTGACGCGGGTCCATGCCGCTCGTTCAGCAGCGGCGATGAATTTCGCTTCCGTCCCGGCGACCATTGTCCCGCCGACTTCTGCCCGCGACTGTGGGCCGCAATCTGCACCACCATAAGTCAGACCTCATGCGAGCCATCTTTTAAAGAGGAGACAATGGTCATCTCTTGTCCTGACGGCACACGCCCTGTGATAGTCAGGATCGACATAAACAACGACAACAACTTTTAACCTGTTTATCTCTCACGTTCTTCCGTAAATGAAAAAACTCTCTGTTTTCACAGCCCTGGCAGCGCTTGTTCTCTCAGCCTGCAGCAACTCCACCAATTGCGAATCAGCCTCATGCACCGTATCATCAAAAGATGCTGCCATTGAAAACATAATGACCCGCACAAGTGTCCGCGACTACACTGAGGTTCCGATTTCAGAAGCTACGATCGACACTCTTCTCCGCGCCGGCATGGCCGCTCCTACAGCGCGCAACCGCCAGCCCTGGAAATTTCTTGTCGTCACCGAACGTGCCTCGCTCGACTCTCTCGCCCAAGGCAACTGGAAACCCGCAGCCAAGGCCCAGGCAGCGATCATCATATGCGGCGACCTCACCAATCCGCTTGAAGGCGAAGGCAGAGACTATTGGGTGCAGGACTGCTCGGCCGCTACCGAAAACATCCTTCTTGCCGCCCATGCCGTAGGCCTCGGCGCAGTCTGGTGTGGCTGCTACCCTGTCAGCGAACGTGTCAGCCTCGTCAAAAACCTCTTCGGAATGCCTGACGAGATCATACCTCTCAGCCTCGTAATGCTCGGCTACCCCAACGGCGAGCAGACTCCGAAAGACAAATACAAAGCCGACAATATACACTATAACAAATGGTAAAACCATCCCTTTAGGTTATTCGGGAAATAATTTGTACTTTTGCAAAAATTTTCTGAAAACACCTGTAAATATATAACAACAGATAGCTTTTTTAGCAAAAACATAACCCTATGTCAAAAAGATTCCCTGAATACAGCGGCTTGAACCTGCCGGAAATCAATGACTCGGTGCTCGAAAAGTGGAGCGCTGAAGATGTCTTCGCCCGCACAATGTCGGAGCGTGAAGGTTGTCCTTCGTTCGTATTTTTTGAAGGTCCTCCTTCCGCCAACGGAAAGCCGGGCATACACCATGTGCTTGCCCGCACTATAAAAGACATTTTCTGCCGCTACAAGACCATGCAGGGCTTCCAGGTGAAACGCAAAGCCGGATGGGACACCCACGGTCTACCTGTGGAACTCGGTGTGGAAAAAAATCTCGGAATCACCAAAGAAGACATCGGCAAGAAGATCTCTGTCAACGAATACAATGCCGCATGCCGCCGCGAAGTCATGAAATATACCGGCGAATGGGAAGACCTCACCCGCCGCATGGGCTACTGGGTCGACATGCCGAACGCCTATATCACCTACGACAACCGCTACATCGAAAGCGTGTGGTGGCTCCTTGGCGAACTCTACAAAAAAGGCTATCTCTACAAAGGCTACACCATCCAGCCCTACTCTCCCGCCGCCGGCACTGGCCTCAGCTCACATGAGCTCAACCAGCCCGGATGCTACCGCGACGTGAAAGACACCACCTGCGTGGCCCAGTTCCGCGTAGTTGATGACAACGCTCCCGCGCTCGCGCCCTACCGCGACATCCTCTTCAAGTGGGGAACTCCCTACTTCCTCGCCTGGACAACCACCCCCTGGACCCTTCCTTCCAACACTGCTCTCGCTGTCGGTCCGGACATCACCTATAATATAGTACGCACCTACAACCCCTATTCAGGCAAACCGGTGACCGTGGTAGCGGCTGATGCCCTCATGGGATCGCTCTTCAACGCAAAAGCCAAGGATCTGCCTCTCGACAGCTACTCTAAAGGCGACAAACTGATCCCCTATGAAGTCGCAGCCCAGGTTAAAGGCCTCGATCTCGTCGGCATCAACTACGAACAGCTCCTCCCCTGGGTCAATCCCGGCGAAGGCGCATTCCGCGTGATACCAGGTGACTATGTGACCACCGAAGACGGTACCGGCATTGTCCACATCGCGGGCACATTCGGCGCCGATGACCTCCGTGTGTCAAAGCAGAACGCCATTCCCCCGCTCCATCTCATCGACCGCGACGGAAACATCCGGCCGATGGTCGACCTGACAGGCCGTTTCTACCTCCTTTCAGACCTCGACCCGAAATTTGTTGAAGAGATGGTAGACATCGAAGCCTACACCCCCTGGCAGGGCCAGTACGTCAAAAACGCCTACGACCCCGAAGCAACCGAAGAGACCGAGACTCTCGATGTGAAGATCTGCATGGAACTCAAAGCCACTGACAAGGTCTTCAAGATCGAAAAGCATACCCACAACTATCCCCACTGCTGGCGAACCGACAAACCGGTGCTCTACTATCCGCTCGATTCATGGTTCATCAAAACAACCGCCGTGCGCGAACGCCTCATGGAACTCAACGACAGCATCAAGTGGAAACCCGCCTCCACAGGTAGCGGCCGTTTCGGAAAATGGCTCGAAAACCTCCAGGACTGGAACCTCTCGCGCAGCCGCTACTGGGGCACTCCGCTCCCCATCTGGCGTACCGAAGACGGCGCTGAAGAGCTCTGCATCAGCTCAGTAGAACAGCTCTATACCGAAATCGAACATGCTGTCGAAGCCGGACTCATGACCGAGAATCCCTATAAGAAAGCAGGCTTTGTTCCCGGCAACTACACCAAAGACAACTACGAGAAGATCGACCTCCACCGACCCTACGTTGACGACATCATCCTTCTCTCCCCCTCCGGCAAAGCCATGCGCCGCGAAAAAGACCTCATCGACGTCTGGTTCGACTCAGGCTCAATGCCCTACGCACAGATCCACTATCCGTTCGAAAACAAAGAAGCCTTTGACAACCGCGAAGTCTATCCCGCAGACTTCATCGCCGAAGGTGTCGATCAGACACGCGGATGGTTCTTCACTCTCCACGCAATCGCAGGCATGGTGTTCGACTCCATATCCTACAAGACCGTGATCTCCAACGGCCTCGTGCTCGACAAATACGGCAACAAGATGTCGAAGCGCCTCGGCAACGCCGTCGACCCCTTCGGCCAGATCGGCCAGTATGGCGCCGACCCCGTGCGCTGGTACATGATCTCCAACTCATCGCCGTGGGACAACCTCAAATATGACGAAAAAGGCGTCCTGGAGACTTCACGCAAGCTCTTCTCGACCCTCTACAACACATACAGCTTCTTCGCACTCTACGCCAACGTAGACAGCTTCGACCCCTCGGCTCCGCAGGTGCCCGTTGAAAAGCGCCCTGAGATCGACCGCTGGATACTCTCCCTGCTCAACACCCTCATCCGCGAAGTGACCGAAGCCCTTGACGACTACGAGCCCACCCGTGCGGCCCGCGCAATCGGCGAATTCGTCGGCGACAACCTCTCCAACTGGTACGTGCGTCTCAACCGCAAGCGCTTCTGGGGCGGCGACATGACTGATGACAAACTCGCAGCCTACCAGACCCTCTACACCTGTCTGCACACCGTCACCCTCCTCATGGCGCCATTCGCCCCCTTCTTCGCCGACCGCCTCTACCGCGACCTCACAGGCTCTGAAAACTCCATCCACCTCGACCGATACCCCGTGGCCGATCCATCGCTCATCGATCCCGACCTCGAAGAGCGCCAGAAACTCGCCCAGGACATCACCTCGATGGCCCTCGCACTGCGCCGCAAAGTCAACCTCAAAGTGCGTCAGCCGCTCCACACCATCATGGTGCCCGTGGCCGATGAAAAGCGCCGCGCCGCCGTCGAAGCCATAATGGACCTTGTCAAAAGCGAAATCAACGTCAAAGACCTCAAGATCGTAGGCAATGACGAAGGCATCCTTGTCAAGAGCGTGAAGCCCGACTTCAAGAAACTCGGCCCGAAATTCGGCAAAAACATGAAAGCCGCAGCCGAGATCATCAAGAACCTCGACGCCAAATCGATCGCCGCTCTCGAACGCGACGGCCGCCTCTCGTTCGACCTCAACGGCACCCCCGCCGAAGTAGAGCTTTCAGACGTGGAGATCATCTCCGAAGACATCCCCGGATGGCTCGTGGCAAACGAAGGCAGCCTCACTATAGCCCTTGACGTCACCGTGACTCCCGAACTCCGTCGTGAAGGCATAGCCCGTGACATCGTCAACCGCATCCAGAACATCCGCAAGGCCCGCAACTACGACATCACAGACCGCATCCGCCTCGTCTTCGCTCCCGGAGCCGACACCGACGATGCCATCCGTGACTTCGCCGACTACATTTCGCGTCAGGTGCTCGCCACCTCTCTCGAAATCGTTCCGCTCGCCGACTCTGCCGAAGGCATTGAGGAACTCTCGATGGACGACGTAACCGCACGTATGCTCATCTCGCTTGACAAATAAGATTCTTACTTCGTAAATCTATATCCTAAAACTATTTTACGCAACACTTGATCCAATGAGTGAAAAGACCCGTTACACAGACGAGGAGCTCCTCGAATTCAAGGAGCTGATCCTCCAGAAGCTTGAAAAGGCTCAGAAAGAATACGACTCTCTGCGCGGCCTGATCAACAACACTGACGGAAACGACACTGCCGACACATCGCCGACATTCAAAATCCTCGAAGAGGGTGCCAGCACCCTCTCCAAGGAAGAAGCCGGCCAGCTTGCCCAGCGCCAGCGCAAGTTCATACAGCACCTCCAGAACGCCTTGATCCGCATCGAGAACAAGACCTACGGCGTATGCTGTGAAACCGGCGAACTCATACCAAAGGAACGTCTACGCGCCGTCCCCCACGCCACCCGCAGCGTTGAAGCCAAAAACTCGCAGAAGAAAAAGTAATCTGCTCAACTGATTTTATTAACGCACCCCCCTTTAAAGCCCGATGCTCAAAAGCCGTACCGCAATAGCCTCCATGATCATCATCCTTGTAGTGCTGATCGACCAGGCTGTCAAAATATGGATCAAGACTCATTTCTATCTGGGGGAAGATCTGCAGATCTTCTCCTGGTTCCACTTGTATTTCATTGAAAACAACGGCATGGCTTTTGGCATGGAGCTGGGGAGCAAACTTGCCCTGACGCTCTTCCGCATCGTAGCCGTAGGCTTCCTGATCTGGTACATCATACGCATTAGGGCGCTGCGCTCAGTCCCCGCTGGCTACATCATATGCCTCGCCTTTGTGACAGCCGGAGCCGCAGGCAACATCTTCGACTGCGTGTTCTACGGACTGATCTTCAACAACCCTATGCCACCCCAGGTCGCCACTATCTTCCCCGAAGCCGGAGGCTACGCCCCTCTCTTCCTCGGCAAGGTGGTTGACATGCTCTACTTCCCGCTCTTCAGCTTCGTCTGGCCCGACTGGATCCCATTCGTAGGCGGACAGGAGTTCCTCTTCTTCCAGCCGATATTCAACATCGCCGATGCCGCCATCTCTTGCGGAATCATAGCGCTCATACTCTTCTACCACCGCTACATCCTCGGCCCGAAAGCCCTCGCGGAACTTCCTGACAGACACTGACATCAACCACCTACCATTCCACCTTTCACCCCCCTCTGAACACCGACGTGCGCCATCTTCCCCTGATCATCGTCTCCACACTGCTTCTGCTCCTCGTTGCCTGCGGAAAAACTCCCGGCTATGTCATATCGCCCGACAAAATGGCCGAGATCATGGCCGATCTCCACACCGGCGAAGCCGTAGTCGATGCCAATGGAGCAGCCTATCGCAACGACTCGGTCAAAAGAGCACTCATGCAATCCATCTGCGAGATCCACGGAGTCACGACCGCCGATCTCGACACCTCGCTATACTGGTATGGAAACAACCTCCCCGAATATGTCAAGGTCTACGACAAGACCATTGAGATCCTCAACGCCCGTATAGCCGAAGTAGAAAAATCCGGAGCAAAAACCGCCGGCCGAATCCAGCGCGACACTCCTGACGGAGACTCTGTCAACATCTGGCGCGGACCGCTCATGCGCCGCAACACCGCCGGCAACCCCTCTGACTTCATCTCATTCACCTACAACTCAGAGCGCAACTGGGAACGCGGCGATCGCTACACCCTCTATGCCCGTCCGCTCAACCCCCACTCTCCCCTGTTCATGACCCTCGCCGTGACCTACAACGACGGCACCGCCGAATACGTCACCCTCAACCAAGGCTCCGAGGGCCGCAAACAGCTCACCCTCGTCCTCGACTCAGCCAAGACTGCCACCAACCTCTACGGCACCATCCACTACTCCGCAGGCCGGGGTGAAATCTCCTACATCGACTCCATAGCCCTCGTCCGCACCCGTGGCCGCAACGACAACGTCAAAGCCCGTCAGGCCCAGCACACCGTCAAAATACGCTAAGAGGTTGTTTAAAAACATCATGCCACAGACCATGATATCAGTCAGAGTCCACGCTGCCGTGGCCCACGGCAGAATCACACGCAACGCCATAGTCCGCTACCCGTCCGAGCCACAGACGGACATTCCACCGATTGTCAAACCATTCGAAGGCGAAATCCACTCTACCATCGACCTCAACGGCATCGCCGTCATAGTCCCCGCCGCCTACAGGCTGCCTGAGTCACTGACCCCGCCCGACCACATCTCAGCTCCGGGAGCATTCGGAGCATATCTCACCCTGCTTGCAGCCCGAATCCCCCCCGTCATCGAACATGACACAGCCAAAGTAATCACCATAGAGTTCTGACACACAATTTTTCACGTACCGCCGCGTTCTGTAATAAGATGTTGTTAAAAAAACAACCCCCAAGACAACCACTCATTACTCATCCACAACACGCATAATGCACGGCCACGGACTCCGTTTTAAGATACTCCTGCTCCTCCTCACCCCCCTGCTTGCCCTCCTCACCGAAGGACAAGTCAAAATCCACGGCAAAATCACCGACAGCGAAGGCAAACCCGTTGAATTCGCCACCGTCCGCATAGGCGGAACCATCATCGGCACCACCTCCGGACTCGAAGGCGACTACTCCCTGTCATGCCCGGCCGCTGACACCATTCACATCCACTTCTCCTGCATAGGCTACCGTGAAGCCACCCGCGCGCTCATCGACGCCAAAGGCGACGTCACCCTCAACATGCGCCTCCAGCTGAGCACCGAAATGCTCCAGCAGGTCGAAGTCACCGAACTCAAAAAGCAGACCGGATCGGTCGGCAAAATCGATGCCACAGAACTCCGCAAAAGTCCCGACGTACAGGGAGGCAGCGTAGAAAGCCTCATCACCACAATGGCCGGCGTCACCGGATCAAACGAAATGTCAGCCCAGTACTCCGTCCGCGGCGGCTCATATGACGAAAACTCCGTCTACATAAACGGCATCGAAGTCTACCGCCCGCAGCTCATCACCTCAGGCCAGCAGGAAGGCCTCAGCATCATCAATCCGGACCTTGTCGGCTCCATAGGCTTCTCGACCGGAGGCTTCCCAGCCGAATACGGCGACAAAATGTCATCTGTCCTCGACATCACCTACCGCCAGCCCCAGTCATTCGAAGGCTCGCTCAGCGCAAGCCTCATGGGCGGTTCGCTCACCGTCGGCCAAGCATCAGGAAAATTCTCCCAGCTCCACGGCATCCGCTACAAACGGAACTCCTCGCTGCTTGGATCAATGGACACAAAAGGCGAATACAACCCGGCATTCTTCGACTACCAGACATCGCTGACCTGGCAGTTCTCCAAAAAACTCAAAGCATCCTTCCTCGGCAACATCGGTCTCAACCAATATAAATTCACACCTCAGAACCGCACCACCACCTTCGGAACGACAGCCGATGCAAAGAAATTCACCGTCTACTTCGACGGTCATGAAAAAGACCGCTTCGACACCTACTTCGGAGCCCTCTCTCTCGAATACCGCATTAACCGCGGCACCAACCTGCAGCTACTCGCATCAGGCTATCTGACAGACGAACTCGTGGCCTACGACATTTCCGGCGAATACTGGCTTGACCAGGCCGGCACCTCCGATGTAGGCGGCGAACTCGGCGTAGGACGCTATCACGAACACGCCCGCAACCGCCTCAAAGCCTCCGTACTCTCACTCGCCCTGAAAGGACAGTCAGCCCTCAACCCCCGCCACACCCTCACCTACGGCATCAGCCTCCAAAGCGAAAAAATCATGGACCGCAGCCGCGAATGGGAGCTGCGCGACTCTGCCGGCTTCTCACTTCCAGCCACAGGCTCGGAACTCCGTATGGTCTACAACCTCGACTCCCGCCACGACCTCAGCTCCACACGCCTCTCGGCCTTCGCCCAGGACGCATGGAAGCTCAGCACCTCCGCCGGCTTCCTCACCGTCAACGCCGGCCTGCGCCTCAGCTACTGGAGCTTCAACAGAGAACTGCTCCTCAGCCCGCGCCTCAACATCGGCTTCATCCCCGACAAAGCCCCATCATGGGCCATCCGATTCTCCACCGGACTCTACTACCAGTCACCGTTCTACAAAGAATACCGCATGCCGGTCATAGATGACAAAGGCAACCGCACCATCCTGCTCAACTCCGACATAAAATCGCAGCGGAGCTTCCACCTCATAGCCGGAACCGACTACACCTTCCGCGCCCTCAGCCGCCCCTTCAAGCTCTCAGGCGAAATATACTACAAAGCCCTCTCCAGCCTCGTCCCCTACGAAATAGACAACCTGAAGATCGTCTACTCCGGCCTTAACGAAAGCTCAGGCTACGCCGCCGGCATCGACATGAAACTCTTCGGACAGTTCGTGCCCGGAAGCGACTCCTGGATCAGCTTCTCGCTGATGAAGACAAGCGAGAACCTCCACGGCGTAAAAGTGCCACGCCCTACTGACCGCCGCTACAGCTTCGGCATGTTTTTCACTGACTATTTCCCGAAATTTCCTCGCCTAAAATTCGCCCTGCGCGGAATCTTCATGGACGGACTGCCATCCACCGCACCCCGCTCCACACGCGACAAGGGCTACTTCCGTATGCCGGCCTACAAGCGTGTCGACATAGGCCTATCCTACGCCCTTCTGCCCGAACTCAAAGAAGGAGAATCACGCTCAGGCTTCGGACGCCACATCAAAAGCGTCTGGTTCGGGCTCGACCTCTTCAACCTCTTTGACATCTCCAACGTAGCCTCCTACTATTGGGTCACCGATGTCAACAACATCCAGTATGCCGTTCCAAACTACCTCACCCGCCGTCAAATAAACCTACGGCTCACAATCGACTTCTGAATATGAACCGCACCAAGACCTTTCTGTTTTTTCTGACACTCCTTTCAGCCGTTGCGCCCTTGCCTTTGGCCGCTCAGATCGACGAAGAGACCATTCAGCACATCGACTCTTACGTCAACGTCAACCCTGACAGCGCCGTTATCCTGTGTAACAATGCGCTTGCCCAAATGCCCGCCAAAGCATCAAGCCACAAGTCATATCTGCTGGCCATACGAGGAAATGCACACTTCACCCTCGGCGACAATGCAGCCGCTATAGCCGACTTCAAAGCCTCATTCAGAGCAGCCGAAGAAGTAGCCGACACGACAGCCTGCGTCAACGCCCTCTCTGACCTCGGTGTGACCTATCGCGTCAACCAGCAGACAGACTCGGCCCTGATCTGCTACAAGCAGGCACTCGCCATGCTTCAATCGAGCGATTCGCCTGATCTTGAAGCCAGCATACTCACCTCAATAGCCGTCCTGTTTGCAAACCAGGCCCGTCTTGACGAAGCCATATCATTTGCGGAAAAAGGGCTCGAAAAAGCACGCCTGACAGACGACATCCAGACTCAGATATATGCAGCATCATCGCTCGGATCAGCCCTCTTCCTTGCCGGACACCACGAACGGGGCCTCCAGACCCAACGCTACATCATCGGAGTAGCCGAAAAGAAAGGAATCCCGCGCTACATGCTTAAGACCTATGCCCCGATAATCGCCATGCACAACCGTCTCGGCCACCCCGACTCCGTCAGATACTACATTGACCGCGGAAACGCAGTGCTCGACAAAGTCCCGGAAGCCTCAGTCGAATCCATCGGCTTCCTCGAACAGAGCTTTGTCATACTCACAGACATGGGCCGTTATCGAGAAAGCCTTGACATCCAGAAGAAAATTCTGGCCATGCAGGACTCACGCCCCTTCATACCGCTCGACCGCCTATGGCAACGCATAGCCCTCAACTACAAAGGACTGGGCGACATTGAAAAAATGGATGAAGCCTACCAGACAGCCATCACCATTGCCGACAGCATCCACCAGAGCGACATCAACGATCAGATCTCCGACCTGAACATCCGCTATCATACCGCCGAAAAAGAACTCGCCATAGCCAACCTGCAAGCCGAAAAATCGCGGCGCGACACAATCATCGCTCTCATAACGGCAGGAGTGATAATAGCCTCACTCCTACTGATAATATATCTACGTGCGCGACGCCGGAAAATCGAAGTCGAAAACATCCGCGCCAGACTCGACGGCATCGAACAGGAACGCGGACGCCTCGCCCATGAACTCCATGACGGAGTCTGCAACGATCTTCTCGGCATTGAGCTCACACTGGCCGCAGGCCGCTGTGACACCGGAGAACTTTCAGAAATGATCCGCACCACACGCAACGAAGTCCGCTCCATATCCCACGAGCTCCTTCCCCCTCGCTTCAACGGCCTTTCTCTGACACAGCTCATAGCCGCCTACGCCCAGAAAAGCGAAGGATTCGTCAGCTACCAGCCCTCTGCCGGCGCAATTGACATCGACCCGGAAAAATCAATCAACCTCTACCGCATCATCCAGGAATGGACCGGAAACCTGCGCCATCACAGCACAGCCACCTGCGCAACGGTAAGCCTGGCGGAATCCGAAGGAGAAATCACTCTTGACATCACCGACAACGGCGCCCCCTTTGACCCCTCGGCAGTCACATCCGGCGGACTCGGCCTTGAAAATCTCAACCGCCGTGTGAAAGCTCTTCAGGGCACACTGAACTTCTTCGAAAAAAACGGAACCAACCACATATCCGTCAAATTTTTTAAATAAAATCGACCGCACTCACGGATTTCCGTGATTTATATATCAACGCATTTGCCTAATTTTGTGGTGTGAAATATTTAGACAACGTTTTCACCACCCCCTATGGCAAAATCTGATATGAAAATCCTCTTGGTCGATGACCATGATATTGTGCTCCGCGGAATGCGCCATCTCATTGAGGACATTCTCGGAGAGGAATGTCATGTGGATGGAGCCATGACCGCAGCCGAAGCCCTCTCCCAGACGTCATTCCGCACCTATGATCTATGCTTGCTCGATGTCGAGCTGCCAGACGCGCCCGGCATAACGCTTCTTCGCAAAATACGTCAGATCTGTCCGGACATCAAAATTATCGTAAACACAATCCATGAAGAACTGTGGATCATCAAAGACTATTTTGATGCCGGAGTCGAAGGAATATTGTTCAAAGACGTGCTCTCATCCGAAATTGCCACCGCAATCCGCCGTGTGGCCGATGGCGACACATATTTTTGCAAACGGGCCGAGCAACTGCGACGCCTGATTGAAACCTATGAAATGCCCAGCCCCAAGGAGCTCGAAGTGCTCCGTCTCATAGCCTCAGGCAAAAAGACTGATGACATTGCCGCAGAAATGGGACTGAGTTCCAACACCATCGAGACCCACCGCCGCCACCTCCTCAGCAAACTCCACGCACGCAACTCCGCTGAATTAGTTCTCAACGCTGTCAACCACGGGCTGCTCCCCACATCGCGCATCTGATCTGCAATCCATCGCCACACCCAACACAATCAATAAAAACTTATCAACCACTCATCACATGAAAAAATTACTATCTTATCTCACAGCAATCTGTCTGTCATGCACTATCCTGACCGCCTGCGGTGGTCCTTCTTGGGACCCTGAACGCGCCCAGGAACTTGATTCAAAGGAATTCGAAAGCCTTACACCCCAGGATTTTGACGAAATGCTCGACCTCATGGAAGGTTATTGCTTTAACTCAGACATACCCAAATCAGGGTCCGAAGAGTGGGACAAGCTCACCGAAGAGCAGCGTGACGAATATCGCGCCTCATTACGTATGTTCATGAGACTCTCAGGCACAGCGAAATCTATGGCAACCGCTACCAAACGGGTGGTTTCCGACTCTCAGGTCGAAGCATATGAAGCGCTTATTAAACGCGTCAAAGAAGAAATGATAAAAAAGCAATAATAAATAACCTGATTTTTTTAACCTGACTTAATCATTATATATTCCACAGCCACAAGGCTACACCCCCTGATCTTAGACTCAAATCAGGGGGTGATCACTTTAGAGGGCATTTCACAACAACGTCCTATTATCACCTCATTTTTTCTAAGAAACTATAAAAAACAGCATCTAATACCCCTATTCCGAATCATAAACCAATTCATTTCACTCCATGAAATCAGTATTCAGCAAAATAACATTAATTATTGCCGTCGGAGCAGCCATGCTCACAGCCTCATGCTCGAAAGAAGTTCCCGAAACCTATGTCGCCGTAAAGATGGCGGGAATCGAACTGAAATCTTCGCCCGACGCAAAATCAGAAACAATAGCCCCTGCATCAATGGGCGAAATCTTCCGCTTTACGGAATTTCCGGCCGACGGATGGGTTAAAGTCCGCAACATCGCCACAGGCACCGAAGGCTATCTCGACACCCTTGCCTTCTCCCGTTCAAAATTCCCCCTCCTCGCACCCGAACTCGCCGAACAGGAAGTCGACGAAGCCTATCTCGTCAACACCGAAACAACCGACATTTGCGAGCAATCTCTCGGATGGTCATTTTGGAAAGTTGGCGACGGAGATGATGTCAGAGCCTTTCTGTCAGAATCTACCGTTTACACCGACGGCCGCATCAGAGGCTACCAGACTTATTATAAAGGTGTAGCCCGAAACGGCTACCTGCTTCTTGACGAACAGGTGGAATATGGCGAAGAAAACGGCACTAAACTCGAATCGCCAATCATCGTATGGGAAGACATCGCTGACCGTCACGGAGTTTACGTCAACGGCAAACTCTTCATCCCAGCCAACTCCGGAGCCGGCTTTGACACAGACGGCTGGGAGTAATAACAAATATAAAAATAAAAAATCAATATGAAAATAACAACTCTGAACTCAGCCTTCCGCACACTGTGCATTGCCGTCATGACTGTCACAGCAACAGGCGCTTCTGCTTCAATCCCTTTGGCAGGCATCTATGAAATGAATGACAAGGAAGACATGAGCAAGCATCAGATGTATCTGGAACTGGATTTCATAAATTCACGTCCCGACTTCACTCAGACATTCACCACAAAAAGGTCTGAATTCAAATTGCTTCCGAGCGATTTCATGCGGGCCAAAAAACTCAGCCGCGAATTCAAGGGGACAACGGCTCCGGGGTTCGGCAAATATCGCCACCACATGCTGTTTTCAAGTTCCGAAGAATTTCGGATAACCAATCCCCGCCTTAAGAAAGGCATCATCCTTGTTGAGTGGGAAAACACCTTAGGGAAAAAAGGTGAGGCCATTATCATTCCTCAGCCCGATGGCTCTCTCGTGACCTATGGTCTGACCACTTTCGACCGGCTCATAGGCCCCGACGGCCATAAATTGACACTTGTCAAAAGCCTTTTGCCAGATAAAGACAATGGCAATAACGATAAGCCCGACAAAGAAAAAACGGAAACATTTACGGCTGACGGAGGCCTTGTGCAAGAAATAATAACTATCTGCACCTACCCCGGTGGTGTGCCCGACGCTATCAAACGCCTACGGGAACTGCCTGATGACGATACTCCGGCAACGGCTCAGAAACCTGTCGCCACCGCCAAGCCACAGGCTTCAGAGAAACGCCCCGCTACGACTACGATTCCGGAAGACAAGAAAGACGACACTTTCAACACATTTGTCAGCAACGACGGAAGTATTTGGAGGGCACACTCTACTTTGGCTAAATTGGGACTGGGTAAAACCGGCGTGATGGTAGCAAGTGCCACATTCACAGACGGAGGCAACGGCACAGTTATAATGAACATGGCTCAGGATATCGCACCGGGAAACTGTAAGGGTTATCATTTCGAATACATTTACTCCGGAAAAGTGGTCGGGAAAACCGTAGTATTTGACAAAATCACAGTTACCGTCCGTAATGGCGTTCGTGACCCGGACGCACGGCCAAAACCGGCTCCCAAAAACGAACCAAACGTCATCACACTCCTGTCACCGACAACCTTTGATTTCTCTGGCTTGAAATTCACCAAAATGAAATAATCACAGCCTCACTCAAAGAAGAATACCAATAACCCGCACCGATAGTAGCTTATGTAACGACTGTTCAGCCGACATGCCGGACAGTCGTTACTTATCTTGCATCTTATAACGCAATTGCGCACAAACTTTATCAGAAAAATTTTGCCGGTTACTGGAAAATCACTACCTTTGCAGCCGAAAAAGTGTGCCCGCCGAATTTCCGGCGGACCGAAACAAACACCAATCACTATAATTAATCAACCAAAATGCATTACGAAACCGTTTTCATTTTAACTCCCGTTTTATCTGACCAGCAGATGAAGGAAGCGGTAGAAAAATTCGAGAAGGTGCTCACCGACAACGGCGCATCAATCGTAAACGAAGAAATCTGGGGCCTTCGCAAGCTTGCTTATCCCATCCAGAAGAAATCTACCGGCTTCTACTCACTCGTTGAGTTCGACGGCGATCCCACCCTCGTCAAGAAACTTGAAACCGCATTCCGCCGCGACGAACGCGTGCTTCGCTTCCTCGTGTTCCGTCTCGACAAGTATGCAGCTGAATACGCTGAAAAGCGTCGCAGCAACCGCGCTAAAGAAACAACCACAGTCACTGAAGAAGCAAAGGAGAACTAAATCATGGCACAAGCATCTGAAATCCGCTACCTCACTCCCCTGTCGGTAGACGTTAAGAAGAAAAAATATTGCCGTTTCAAAAGAAGCGGAATCAAATACATCGACTACAAGGATCCCGAATTCCTGAAAAAGTTCCTCAACGAACAGGGCAAAATCCTTCCCCGCCGCATCACCGGCACCTCGCTCAAATTCCAGCGTCGTGTGGCTCAGGCCGTTAAGCGCGCCCGCCACCTTGCCCTCCTCCCCTACGTTACCGACTTGATGAAATAACTTTAAAAGCTATCAGGAATTATGAAGATCATTCTCAAAGAAGACATCGCCAACCTTGGCTACAAAGACGATGTAGTCGAAGTCAAGAACGGATATGGTCGCAACTACCTTATCCCGACCGGCAAAGCAGTGATTGCAACCGAATCAGCTCTTAAAGTTCTTGCTGAAAACCAGCGTCAGCGCGCCCACAAGCTCGCACGCATCAAGGCTGAAGCCGAAGCCGCAGCAGCCGCTCTTCAGGACGTTAAGCTCACCATCGGTGCCAAGACCTCTTCTACCGGTACTATTTTCGGCTCTGTAAACGCCATCCAGATTGCAGAAGCTCTCGAAAAACTCGGCCACAACGTGGACCGCAAGCTCATCTCGCTCGACCCCGTCAAAGAAGTCGGCAACTACACAGCTATCATCAAACTCCACCGCGATGTTACTGTAAACGTGCCCTTCGAAGTTGTTTCTGAATAATCATCCTTCAGCAAACCCTTCAACGGAAAAAGCATAAAAATATCAGGCGACCCTATGCTGTTCATAGGGCCGCCTGATTTCTTCTGAAAATCACCGTCAGGCAGACTCCGGCATCCCACCCTCCCCGGTGTCGGCTGTCAGCTGTCGACGGCTGACAGCAGACACCGGCAGATAACACATTTTAACAACTCCGGCTTTTTCCCCGATTCATCGTCTAAAGCACCCTGTAGGTAGATAAGAGCCTCCGCCCGATTAAACTTTTGAGTAATTTTACGGTCAGAATTGACAGTCAACAATAATCCACCAACCAACAGAACTGAAAAAGAGAACTGAAAAGAATGACACGTTTCAACCGTTTAACATTGCTGTTCACCCTCCTTCTGATTTCATTCACCACCTCCTTAGCCGCAAACATCACCGGCATAGTGAAAGATCTCGACACACAGGAACCGCTCCTTGAAGCAGCCATCAAACTCGTTGCTGCAAAAGACAGCACTTTCATAGCCGGAACAACAACAGACATCGACGGCAAATTCACACTCTCAGGCATAAAAGCCGGAAAATATATTCTCACCGTAAGCTATATCGGATATGCCGATCTCGAAAAACCAGTCACCGTCGGAGCCTCCAACCTCCGCCTCGGAGTGCTCGGCATCAAAGAATCCTCCCACATGCTCGGCGAAGTCAGCGTGGTAGCCGTAAAGACCCCCATCAAAGTGATGGAAGACACCGTTGAATACAACGCCGACTCATACCACACACAGCCAAACGCCGTGGTTGAAGACCTTCTCAAACGCCTTCCCGGCGTAGAGGTCGGCACCGACGGATCAATCACAGCCAACGGAAAAACCATCAGCAAATTCCTTGTCAACGGAAAGGAATTTTTCAGCGACGATCCCCAGGTAGCTTCCAAAAACCTTCCCGCCAACCTCATCGACAAACTCCAGGTAGTTGACCGAAAAAGCGATATGGCCCGGCTCACAGGAGTCGATGACGGAGAAGACGAGACTGTCATCAACCTCACATTCAAACAAGACATGAACCAGGGATGGTTCGGCACCGCCGAAGCCGGCTACGGAACCGATGACCGCTACACCGGCTCCTTCAACCTCAACCGTTTCTGGAACGGAAACCAGGTAACACTCCTCGGCAACTTCAACAACACCAACCAGATAGGCTTCACTGACAGCAACGGCAGCCGCTTCCGCCGCTTCGGAGGCAACAACGGCATCACCGAATCGCGAGCACTCGGCCTGAACTTCAACGTGGGCAAGGAAGAGATCATCCGCGTAGGCGGCGACATCATGTGGAGCAACACCGATGCAAAGACCATCACCAGACAGGAACGCCAGTATCTTTTCGAAGACTACTCCACATATTCGAAAATCAACAAATCCGTCCGCGACCGCGGCAACAACTTCCGCGGTGACTTCCGTGTGCTTTGGAAACCAGACTCATTCAACACCCTCGAATTCCGCCCCAACTTCTCGCTCAACTTCAACAAATCTGAAGACCACGAGCTGACAGACTACTTCAACTCCTCGATGGTGCAGGCAAGTAAAAACAATGCCCGCAGCAGCAGCGACGGCGACTCATATGAATTCGGAGGACGCCTCATATACTCCCACAACTTCAAGCGCCACCGCGGACGCTCGTTCTCGATCTCCGGACAATACAAATACTCAAACGTAATCGAGACCGGCACATCGGTCAACGACTTCATCCGCTATATCATGGACGAAGACGCCGACAACTCCCAGGACACATCAGACCTCCTCGACCAATACAACGACAACCACACCTGGAGCAACCAGGTGATGGGCCAGTTCACCTGGACCGAACCGCTCGGCAACGTCAGCAACGGCAACTTCCTCACCTTCAGCTACCGCATGAACTACCGCTGGAACAACGCCGACAAGCTCGTCTACAACATCCCTGATGACTACGAATACGGTGACATCATGCCCCCCGTAACCCTCAACCCCGACGGCACCCTGACCACAATCGAACCCGATCCGGACTACTCAAACCGCTACCGCAACAACTCCTTCAACCAGAACATCCGTCTCGGCTACAAGAAAGTCACCAAAAACTCAACTCTCGAAGCAGGCCTCTCACTGGTGCCGCAGATGTCAAAGTCGATCTACCTCGACAACTCCGACAAAAACATAGACCGCTGGGTGTGGAACTACGCCCCCTTCCTGCGCTACCGCTACAAATTCAGCAAGCGCCGATCCATCCAGCTCAACTACCGCGGACGCTCATCACAGCCCTCTATGGCCCAGCTGCAGCCCGTGGCCGACATCTCCAACCCGACCAACATCATCCAGGGTAACCCAAACCTCGACCCATCGTTCACCCACAACGTCAACATCCGCTTCCAGGATTTCAACACCGAATCGCAGCGAAGCATCATGCTCATGGGCGACTTCCAGATGACACAGAACTCCATAATCTCCAAATCGCTCATCAAGGATGACGGTACACGCGAAACAACCTATGCCAACGTCAACGGTGTCTGGAGCGGCCGCGTGATGAACATGTTCTCCATGCCCCTGCGCAACAAGAAATGGAGCCTCTCAAACCACGTCTTCGTCAACGCAAACCGCTCGGTAGGTTTCAACAACGGCCAGCGCAACGCCTCGCTCTCCTTTAGAATCAACGAGAGTCCGGGCATCACTTTCCGACCCGATCATTTCGAACTCGAACTGCGCCCGCGCTATTCAATGGAAACCACCTTCAATAGTGTTCAGAAAAACGCTGACCAGACAGTACACACCTACGGCGGACGCTTCGACGGCACCTACTACACTCCCTGGGGACTCACCCTGCAGTCCGACATCAACTACTCGGCCACCTCAGGCTATGCCGCCGGCTACGACACACGCACATGGATGTGGAACGCCACCATCTCCCAGCAGTTCCTGCGCAACAAGGCTCTGACTCTCGCCGTGAAAGTCTATGACCTTCTCAACCAGCGCAACAACATCCGCCGCAACGTCACCGCCAACTATATCGATGACACCCGCTACAACTCACTCACCCGCTACTTCATGGTGACTCTGAGCTACCGCTTCAACACCTTCGGCAAAGGCAACGAACCTTCGGCCGCAGGCGGAGGCGATTTCATGAGAGGCCACGGCGGTTGGCCCGGCAGAGGACCCGGCGGCGGTCCCGGTCGCAGGAACTGATAAATTTTTCCTGACAAAGCAGAAAAGTTTCGCCTTACAGGCTACATCAAACCGTAAAATCGTGTCAAGAGCTAAAAATCAATGCTTTTGACACGATTTTACCTTTTATCACCACTGCTTTGAATCTTTTTTACCCTCCTTTGAGGTCAGTTTGAGATAATTTTGCACTATTACAATTGCACATTTTTTGCATCACAAATCAATATCTCAAACTCAATAAGTCCATGAAAAATTTTGCATCCCTGCTCGCGGTAGCCGCCCTGATCTTTGGAGGATCTCAGTCGGCCGATGCTGCGAAAAAGGTCCACACCATCGGTGACAGCACTATGGCCAACTACGACGAATCGGCCACCATCACCAGAGGGTGGTGTCAGTATCTCCAACAGTTCCTCGATGGAATCGAAGTAAACAACCGCGGCAAAAACGGCGCTTCAAGCAAAAGTTTCTATAAGGAAGCCGCCTTCTGGACCTCTGTCAAGACTCAGATGTCGCCCGGCGACTACGTCCTCATCCAGTTCGCTCACAACGATGAAAAGACGCAGGGCATGGACGGCGACGAACTGATTGCCTACTACAAATCCATCGGCGATGACGCTCAGGCTGCCGCAACAGACTACCGTGGCACCAACCCCTCGACCACATATAAAGAATATCTCCGCAAATACGTCACCGAGACACGCGATGCCGGCTGCATCCCTATCCTTGTCGGCCCGATCTGCCGCATGTACTTCTCCGGCAACGACATCCGCCGCAACGGCCGCCACGACCTCGGTGACAATTTCTCGAAACTGACCTCAAGCGGCGTTTTAACCTCTCAGAAAGTAGCTGCATCTGACAATTCTATGGACTATGTCTGGCAGATGGAGCAGGTTGCCAACGAGATGAACGTTCCCTTCATTGACCTCACTACCGCCACAGCCGACCTCTATCTCAGCTACGGCGACTCTGACTGCCATTCGATTCTCAGTGACGGCGACGGCTCCACCCACCTCAGCGCCGTAGGTGCCGCCCTGATCGCCCGCCGCTTCGCAGGCCTTTGCCGTGAAGCCGGTGTCATGTCCGAGCACATCCGTCTCACCTCCGACCTCAGCGTCAGCCCCTCTGCCGCCGACCTCGGCCGGGGCTATGTAGGTCAGACTCTGACCAAGGAACTCATGGTGACAGCCTTTGACCTCACTCCCGCAGCCGGTCAGCTCACCGTCACAGCCGAAGGCAATGCCGAAGTCTCGACCGATCTGACCGAATGGAGCAAAAGTGCAAGCGTCAGTTACGAAGGCGGCACCATCATCAGGCGCTTCTCTGTCCGCATGACTCTTGAATCTGACAACAACGATGCGAAAATCATTGTCAGCGCCGGAGGCAAGTCCACAGAGATCCCCGTCACCGCCTCTGCCGTCCAGCTCTCAGGTGGCACCGAAGTCACCGCCTACTGGCGCCTTGAAAAAGATGACAGCTACACTCTTTCAGGACCCGCCACCGTCATATCGGAATCATGGGTAGGCATGACTTTGCAGAAATACTCCAACCCCAACGCCAACACCGTCTGGCCCGAAGGCACCGGCTTCGAGGCCTCGCGCAAGACTCAGCGCAATGTCATTCAGGGCGACAGTTGGCCCGCCGGCGAAATCGACGAGGTCTCTACCCGCTACATCGAATTCGGCATCACAGCCATGCCTGAAACCACACTCAACATCGACGAAATCAGCTACTACATGTGTGGCTGCGGCGGCAACGGAATGTGTGTCCACGTCTACTATTCTACCGAAGATGATTTTTCCGACACCAAACTCATCTATGAAAAGAAAAGTATGCCCGCCAACACTATGCTCGACGGCACCGTCCGCCCCATCATCTCGCTTGAAGGCGGCAAGTCGCTCCGTCTGCGTTTCTACCCCTGGTACAACTCCGCAGCCACCGGAAAGACCATCTGCCTTTCCGACATCCGCTTCCACGGCTGGGCCACTGCCTCCGGCGAATCCGGCATAGCTGAAATCGAGGGCGACCGCACAATTGTCGAGACGAGCTACTACACTCTTCAGGGCTGCCGTGTCAGTAATCCCTCGTCAGGATTCTACATTGCCCGCAGCCTTTACTCCGACGGCTCTGTCAAAACCGAAAAAGTGATCCTCTGATACGCATCATAACCAAATCTATACCTTATTCCATGTCATCCAACTATTTAAAGAAATTGGCTCTTGCGGCCCTTATAGCTGCCGGAACCGTCGCGGGCGTTTCTGCTCAGACCACGCTCGCCTCTTGGACTTTCGACGGTGGCTATGACAAAGCCGCAGGCGAAGGCCTTCAGCAAATTTACACTCCCAACGGAAATGCCTGGGCTGCCATCGGCCACTACTGGTTCAAAGACCAAGTCCCAGTCTTGCGTCCTGACGAAGCCGTAGGCAATTCAGCCGATTACTCTATGTCGGCTTACAGCGAAAACCGCTACTGGCAGCTCTGCGAAGGTTATCAGAACTACGTTTTCCGCATCGACAACAGCTCTGCTGAAAATAACTGCTCTGACTACACCGATCCCTCGCAGCATAAAGCCTACTTTGAATTCTCTTTCCCGACCAAAGGCTACAAGGGCATCAGCATCGACTATGCAATGGCTCCGGGCAACAATGTTGTAACTCCCGTCAAGCTCATCATGTCAGTCGACGGAGGCAATTCATGGTTCGACGGCGGCACGAACGACACGAGCGCGGCCTGGTACATATATAACAAAGCAAGCGTATCAATCTCAGCCAACAACAAAGACAATGTCATCGTCCGTCTGCTCCCCACAGTAGGCACAACCAACTGGAATCTCGACTATTTCACAGTGACCGCCGCCGAGGAAGCCGGCGCCACCACAGTCGACTCTGACATAGATTACTCATGGCCTTTCGACAAGGGCCCTGCAAGCGATCTCAACGCAGTTGCCTCGCTTGACGGCACAACCTCGGTTGCAAGTCTCTCGATCGGCAGTAACCTGTTGATCAAGGGTGTCCGTACCGATGGCGGCATCTCGGCAACGATGGTCGAACCCGTTGTCGGCAAAAACACGGCAAATGATGAAGCCAACGCTCTTTCATTCATCATCCGTCCCAAAAAGGGTCTGAAATTCCAGCCCGGAAAATTATCATTTCAGGCAAGCCGCGTAGGCACCAACGGCGGCAAATTTGACGTTGGCGTGACGGTTGACGGCTCCGAGTCTCTTGTCGCCACCAATATCACTCCCGCACTCGTCAAAAACGAGCCCTACTACTCGCTCTGCGAATACGATCTCAGTTCATTGCCTGCCACTGACGGGCCTGTCCTTATCAGAATCTACATCAAGGACCTTGATGCAAGCAAACAATATGCTTTCCAAAACATCAGACTCTCAGGCAAAATCAGCGGTGCGATCGAAGAAGTTCCCTCCTACACTCTCAGCCTGAAATCCGCTATCCACGCAGCCGGAACCATCTCCTGCACCCCCGGCGGAGCTGAATTCGATGCCGGAACCGCCCTCACGGTCTCTGTCACTGAAAACTTCGGCTATCACTTCACCTCTTGGACCGATGCCTCCGGAAAGACAGTCTCAACTGCCAACCCCTACTCGTTTGAAATCAGCGAAAACACTGAGCTGACCGCCAATTTCGATCAAAATAACGTCTACCCCCTCAACCTCAAAATCGAGGGCGGTGCCAATGTCAATCAGGTGCTTTTCGCCCCGGAAGGTAACGTAGTTGATGGCGTCCACTACTACGAAGAGGGCACCGATGTCCGGCTCACCACTGTCAACAACCGCATCCTGACCTTCAACAACTGGGAAGACAACACCACGGCTCCCTCGCGTGAAATCCGCATGGACGGCGAGAAAAACCTCACCGCCGTGTTCTCGGCCGACGACTACATTGTCGGATGGGACTTCTATTTCGACCAGCCTGCAAGCGAGCGCGCCGCTGACTACAAAGCCGAAAGCGACAACGCCGGCCTGCTCAGCCTCCGCAACCCCGAAGGCAAGACCACTTCTTGGCTCACACGCGGTGCCGGCAACGGCGCTGAAAATGGCAAATGGGGTGCACGCATCTGGAAAAACCTCTCGGAGCAGAACTACTTTGAAGTGTCATTCTCGTCCGTAGGCTACACCAACCTCGTCCTCTCTGCCGCCCTCGGCATCTCCTACAATTCCTATACCGTCATCAACGCACAGTACAGCACCGACGGCCAGAACTTCAACCCCTTCGGCACCTACAACCTCAAATCAGGCTGGACTTCCAACGAGTTCAACCTCCCCGCCGAAGCTGCCGGACAGCAACGCGTCTGGATCCGCTTCATGCCTGACCGCACCTCTCCGCTCGTCGGCAACACCAGCGACAATGACGGTCTCAGCATCGCCGAACTCTACATCCTCGCCGACCGCGAAAGCGCCAACGATGATGTTCCCCCCGTACTCGTAAGCACCATCCCCGCCGACGGAGCTGACGGAGCTTCCGCAACCGGTTCAATCATCCTTACTTTCAACGAAAAAGTCCTGACCGGCACCGGCAACGCCACTCTCAACGGCGAGACCATCGCTCCTACCCTCAGCGGCAAGAGCATCGTCTACAACTACAACAGTCTTGACTACAACACCACCTATACGTTCACCGTTCCCGCCGGAGCCATCACCGACCGCAGCGGCAACGCCTTCGCAGGCACCACTCTGACATTCACCACAATGGAGCGCTCGCAACCCGAAGCACGTCTCTTTGACGCTATCGTAGCCCAAGACGGCAGCGGTGACTACGCAACCGTCCAGGATGCCATCGATGCCGCTCCCGCCAACCGAGTGAAACCCTGGCTCATCTTCGTCAAAAACGGTAACTACAACGAACACGTCGACATCCCCGCATCCAAGCCCATGCTCCACATCATCGGCCAGGACCGTGACAAAACCGTCATCCTCGACGACAAGCTTTGCGGCGGTGACAATGCCCTCCATGTAAGCGTAGGTGCCACCGTAGTCGTGAATTCCAACGACTGTTTATTCGAAAACATCACTCTCGAAAACTCCTACGGCCACGAACGTCAAGAAGGTCCTCAGGCTCTCGCCCTCAACACCACCGGCGACCGCACCATCTTCAACAACGTAGCCATGCTCTCCTATCAGGACACCTGGATCACTCCGTCAACCTCAGCTTACCGCGCTTATGTCCGCAATTCATTCATCGAAGGTGCTGTAGACTTCATCTACAACAGCGGTGACATCTTCATTGACAATACCATCCTCTACATCAACCGCAAGAGCGGCGGCTACATCGTGGCTCCCTCTCACGGAACGGACGTAAAATGGGGCTATGTCTTCAACAACTGTACAATCACAGCTCCCGGTGTGCCCTCGGAAACCTCCGTATGGCTCGGCCGTCCCTGGCACAACTACCCAAAGACCGTCTTCCTCAACACCCGCGCCGAGGTGACGATCCCCGCCACCGGATGGTATGAAACTATGGGCGGACTCCCCGCAATCTGGGCCGACTGGAACACTGTTGACGCCAACGGCAATCCCCTCGATCTCTCACAGCGCCGCGACACATACTACTACATGGACAACGGCGAAAAGGTCTACGGCAAAGCCAAAAACTCGCTCACTGACGAAGAGGCGGCACAGTACACTGTGCGCAACGTCCTCTCCGGATCCGACAACTGGGAACCCGTCATCAAGACCGAATCCTGCGCTACTCCCTCAGCCGGCCTGAGCAATGGCGTGATCTCATGGGATGCCGTGCCCTATGCCATCTGCTATCTCATCACCAAGGGCGATGAAGTCATCGGATTCACAACTGAAACTTCAATGTCAGTCGACCCGGCCGTCAGCCGTGCCAATGAAAGCGGCTATTCAATCCAGGCTGTCAACGAATTCGGCGGTCTCAGCCCCAAAGCAGCCGTCATCAACGGTTCTGTGACCGGAATCAGCGAAATTGAAGCTGACGCAAACGGCCAAGGCGAGATAATCGAGATCTACGATCTCCAGGGTCGCCGTCTGAACGCTCCCGCGAGAGGTCTGAACATCGTCCGCCGTCTTTGCAGCGACGGAAGCATCAAAGTTGAGAAGCTTATTTTCTAAAATTTATCGAACAGCGATAGTATTTTAGAGGTTGTTTAAAAACAATAGTTAAAATCTGAGTGGTGTATCTTTTAGATAAATTGTTGCAAATGAGGAAGGAGCATAGCGAGCTATGTGACTGACGAATTTCAACAATTTAGCAAAAGAGACACCAAGGCTCAGGTAACTTAAAAAATTCTCAAACATGAAATTACTAAAAGGGAAAAAGACAATACCCTCGCCTGCGAAAGTTTTGGGCGCCTATGACTCTTCATCTCAGTCACATAGCTCGCTATGCTCCTTCGATTCAGAGCCATATCCACCTCAAAACTTTCGCTCAGATTTTAACTATTGTTTTTAAACAACCTCTTAAACACACATTCATATACGCGATAGCAGAGTGCGGCCCGTTGATGGAATCGCACTCTGTTTTTTGTTGCTTTTCAAACTGCCGATTCGATTAAAAGCATTATATTTGCGATATGAAACGCAGCCTGTCATTCATCACTTTTCTGATTCTTACAGCCGTAGTTGCCGCCTTTGCCGCGACTCCGTTTTGCCATATCAGACACTATGATGAATACGACGGTCTGTCGCAGCGTCAGGTCAAGCAGATTGCCAAAGACAGTGACGGAGTCCTGTGGTTTGCCACATGGAACGGTCTGAACCGCTTTGACGGCTACAAATTCGAACACATCCGCCCGCAGATCGACGACGAGGCACGCTCCTACTCCGAACGCTTCCGCGACATCAAACCCGCATCGACAGGCGGTCTGTGGTGCCGTATCGACGACAAAATTCTGTATTTCAACCTCTCCACCCACCGTTTCACCGACATTCATTCACAGCTTGAAAAGAAACTCGCCACGGCCTTCGATGTCAGTCAGATACAGACAGCTACTGACGGCCGGACCGTCTTGAAATGCGCCGACGGCCGATATATCCTGCTGTCAGATTCCAACCCGGTCGAATCGGCGGCCTTTACTGACGAGCGTCCGAAATTGAAATACCACTCGCCCGGCACCCGCAAACTTGGCAATGTCGGCGGCTATCGCAACGAAGACCTCCTCTACTCGCGCGCCGACTCCACAGGCACCGCCTGGCTCATCACCCGCGACGGCACGGTCCTCTCTGCCCCCTCTGCCGCAGGCCCCTACTCCACGATAGCCCGCATCGATGCTCCTGATGGCTCTCTGACCTGCTGTACCATTGATTTAAGAGGCAACATCTGGCTGCGCAGCAACGACGGCGCCTTCTGCCTGACCCTCGGCCAACTCCCCTACACCTATCTCGCGCATCCTGAGCCCTCGATTGTCCGCGGCTGCGTCCGCGATCCGAAAGGGCGTATATGGATTTCTTACAGCGACAGCAAAGCCGTGGCAGTCTACTCTGATCTCAGCGCCGCGCCCAGGTATCTCGGCAGTGACGGACATCTCCACGACTCTTTCGTCAGCTTCGGATCTCCGATCTACTCAATGTCGGCCGACCCGCAGGGCAACATGTGGTTCGGCAGCAAACCCGACGGCCTGTTCAGGCTCACACCGCAGTCAGCCGACGCTTATTCTGTCACAAACTTCCGCCACGATCCGGCGAAACCGGGCCTGACACCCGCGGCCAACGATATTTATGACATCATCTTCGACCGTCAGGGCCGCATGTGGCTTGCAACCATGCGCAAAGGCATCGACTGTGTCCTGAATCCTACATCGGTTGCCCCGGAATTCATCCACCTCGGTCAATTTGCCGACTATCCGCAAAATGCCGTCCGTGTGCGCCGGCTCGCCATCATAGGCGACAGCCTTATCACCGCCGCCACCACCGGCGGATTTCTCACCGTGGGCCTTCCCGCTGAGAAACGCTTCGACCGAACATCTTTCCGCCTGCATGTCAGCCGTCCCGGCGACGACTCCTCACTCGGCAACATCGCCGTCATGAACATACTCCCCGATGCCAAAGGCCGACTCTTCATCGCAACTGAAAGTGACGGTGTCAACATGCTCCCGCCCGAAATCTCAGCCGACTCCGACAGCGCGCGCTTCGTCCACTTCGACACGCGCACCGGTATGCCCGTTGACGTTGCCCTCTCGCTTGCCCCGACAGGCAGTGCAGACGACATTCTCGTGGTCAGTAACAAGATGATCTACATCCTTGATCCGCTTTCAGGCCGCACCGTCACCTATCCCGCATCATTCTGGCACCGCCACATGCACTTCAGCGAGGCCGCTCCGCTACGGCTCGGCGACAACAGGTGGCTTCTGGGACTTGAAGACGGAGCGATCTCGGTCAACCTTGACCGTGCGGACACAGCCTTGCGCCCCGTGCCTCCGGTCATCTTCACCTCCGTAGCCCTCCAAAACCGCCCCGACAGCCTGATTTCGGCCCGCACGGACAGCATCATCCTCTCGCCTGACGAACGCAATATCACTATCAATTTCGCCGCACTCGACTACGGCTCAACCGAAGATCTGCAATATCAGTTCTCGATGGACGACAGCGACTGGAACAACCTCGGCACAAACCGCTCGGTGACCTTCCTCGACATGGATCCGGGAGAATATCGCCTGCATGTCCGCTCCTCCGACAGCTCCGGCAACTGGCTTGACAACACACGAACTCTGACCCTGATCGTCACTCCGACCTTTTGGGAAACGCCCGCGGCCTATGTGCTTTACATCCTCGCCATCCTCCTGATCATAGTGAGCGTCACTTGGACCATAGTCTACATCCGCAGGATGAAACGCAAGCAGAAAGAACTGCTCGCCGCCTATCTCAGGCTCGTCGACAGCCACACCGAATCAGCCGAGCTCTCCACTCCGCCTGACAGCGCCCCGCAGCAACAGCAACAGCCGTCGACCGCAACCCTCAGCCCCGCCGATGAGGCCTTCATGGGCCGCGTCATGGACTTCATCAATCAGAACCTCGGCAACCCCGATGCCGGAATTGACGACATGGCAGCCGCTACAGCCACAAGCCGCAGCAGCCTGAACCGTAAGATGAAATCGCTGCTCGGCGTGACGCCGGCCGACTTCCTCAAAGAAAGCCGCATCAGCCGCGCGGCCACCCTGCTGAGCGAAACCGACCGCCCGATCAAGGAAATAGCCCTCGACTGCGGATTTTCCGACCTGAATTACTTTGGGAAATGCTTCAAAGCCGCCCGCAAAACCTCCCCCACAGCCTACCGCCGCGAACACCGGACTGAATAACTGCCGCACCTATATAATTGTCTCAATGGCGATTACCTAATTTCATTACAGTACTCGCAGATCATGGAATAAGGCCCCGTTCCCCCAATATTTGTTATGCCCGGGGAACGGGGTCTAAGTATGGGGAGCAATGTAGCGATGCGCTTGCATCGTGACTGAACGCCGGTGCCGTTCCTACTCCTTATTTTCCGGTGAGGATGGTGCGGATGTCATGGAGCTTGTTGAGAGCCGCCATAGGGGTCAGGTTGTTGATGTCGAGATCGAGGATCTCATCGCGGAGCTGGGCAAGCACCGGATCGTCAAGCTGGAAGAACGACAGCTGCATTCCTTCAGCCTCATCGGCTACGGCCGAGAGGTTTCGGCTCACCTGCTCGTCGCTCTCGCGGTTGACTTTTTCAAGATGGCGGAGCACTTCATCGGCCCTCCTGACAATGGTCTGGGGCATGCCGGCGAGTTTTGCCACATGGATACCGAAGCTGTGTTCGCTGCCCCCGCGGGCGAGTTTGCGGAGAAAGACAACCTTGCCGTCGATTTCCCGCACCGATACATTATAGTTGACCACCCGGTTAAAACTCTTTTCCATTTCATTCAACTCGTGATAGTGGGTGGCGAAGAGAGTTTTCGGATGGATGCCACCGTGTTCGTGTATATGCTCCACGATGGCCCAGGCTATCGAAATGCCGTCGTAGGTCGAAGTACCGCGTCCGAGCTCGTCGAAGAGTATCAGCGACCGCTGGCTCATGTTGTTGAGAATAGAGGCCGCCTCGTTCATCTCGACCATGAATGTCGACTCTCCGAGCGAGATATTGTCGCTCGCGCCCACACGGGTGAAAATCTTGTCGACAATGCCTATGTGAGCGCTGTCAGCGGCCACAAAACTGCCGATCTGGGCCAGGAGCACATTCAGTGCCGTCTGACGCAGGAGAGCCGATTTACCTGACATGTTCGGACCGGTGATCATCATCACCTGCGTGCCGTTATTCGACAGGGAGACCGAGTTGGTGATATAAGGCTCGCCGGGAGGTAGTTCTTTCTCAATCACGGGGTGGCGGGCCTCGACAAGTGAGAGTTCAAGAGAATCGTCGACCACCGGACGGTTGTAACGGTTTTCGAGAGCCACACGTGTAAACGAGCCGAACACGTCGAGCTGCGCCACCATCTGGGCATCGAGAAGAATGGCGGGGATGTATTCACAGAGATCCTGGACCAGAGAGGTGTAGATGCGCTGCTCGATGACAGCTATCTTGTCCTGTGCGCCAAGAATCTTCTCCTCATACTCCTTGAGTTCCTCTGTGATATAGCGCTCGGCGTTCACAAGTGTCTGCTTGCGTATCCATTCCGGGGGCACCTTGTCTTTATGAGTGTTGGTGACCTCGATATAATAGCCGAACACGTTGTTATATGCCACCTTGAGCGAGGGAATTCCGGTCAGCGCACTTTCACGCTGCTGAAGCTGCAGAAGATAGTCCTTGCCTTTGTAGGCAATCTCGCGCAGTTCGTCAAGCTCGCTGTCGACCCCTTCGCGGATCACCGGCCCACGATTGATGGCCGTAGGCGGATCAGGAGCTATCTCGCGCTCTATCCGTGCGGCCATTTCGGCGCAGGGATTGAGCTGACGGCCTATGCTTTCCAGCGCGGGCTGGCCCGATGAAAGGCAGATCTCTTTTATAGGCCCGATCATCGACAAGGCATGGTGCATCTGGATCAGTTCGCGGGGATTGACGCGCCCGGCCGAGACTTTTCCGATCAGGCGTTCCAGATCGCCTATCTGGGCGAGAGCGTCTTTAAGATCATCACGCTCTGAAGGCTCCCGGAAGAAATATTCCACGATATCGAGGCGCCGGTTTATCTCTCTCGCGTCTTTCAGCGGGAAGAGCACCCACCGGCGCAGCAGTCGCGCCCCCATAGGGCTTACAGTGCGGTCAATCACGTCAAGGAGGCTTTTGCCGTCATCGCTCATCGACTGGACGAGTTCGAGATTCCGCACTGTGAACCGGTCGAGCCTGACGGCTTTTTCCTCTTCCACGCGGGCTATCGAGGTTATGTGTGATATGTGGGTGTGCTGTGTGATGTCAAGATAGTGGAGAATGGCACCGGCGGCAACGACAGCCGATGGCATGGCGTTGATTCCGAAGCCCTTGAGCGAGCTTGTCTCGAACTGTTTGAGCAGACGGTCCATTGCGGCGTCTTCGGTAAAAATCCAGTCGTCGAGCTCGAAGGCAAGATAGTGTTCCGGGAAGCTGTCGGCCAGCAGTTTCTTGTTGCCGCGCTCCACGAGCACTTCTTTCGGAGCGAAATTGCCGAGAAGTTTTTCTATATAGTCAGCCGAACCTTCGGCTGCGAGAAATTCGCCGGTCGAAATGTCGAGAAAGGCCACCCCGATGGTCTGCTTACCGAAGTTGAGAGCCGCGAGGAAGTTGTTTTCGCGATGGTCAAGCAGAGTGTCGTTGATAGATACTCCGGGGGTGACCAGTTCGGTGATGCCGCGCTTGACAAGCTTCTTTGTGGTCTTCGGATCTTCCAGCTGCTCGCATATGGCCACCCGCTTGCCGGCCCTGACGAGTTTCGGCAGATAGGTGTCAAGAGCGTGGTGCGGAAATCCGGCAAGCTCCACATACTGGGCCGACCCGTTGGCCCTTCGCGTAAGGGTTATGCCGAGAATTTCTGACGCGGCTATCGCATCTTCGGAAAAAGTCTCATAAAAGTCACCGACCCTGAAAAGCAGAATGGCATCGGGATGTTTCTTCTTCATCTCCATGTATTGCTTCATCAGCGGGGTCTCAGCTATTTTTTTTGCCATATCATCAGTTGTCAGGCGCAAGGATTTTTTCTTATAACCCTCGCGTCCGTTTATTTTGAAATCAGTATAGAGGAAAATCGAACTACAAATTTACAAATTTTTCCATTCTTTATTGGCGTGATCCGGCAAATAATGCTAATTTTGCCATCCTCACAAATTCAAACATCAATATTATCAACTTAACATTTAACTCATCTGCATTTATGAAATCATCTTCTGTTATCTCAGCCGGCATCATAGCCCTCGGCATGGTGATTTCCGGTTTCTGCCTGAAAGCAGGCATTGACAACATCGCTTTCCGCGACCGCGAAGTGACAGTGCGCGGACTCGCCGAACGTGAGGTCGAAGCCAATCTCGTCACCTGGCCCATCACCTATTCACTGGCAGGCAACAATCTTCAGACCATCTATGACCAGGTCAGCGGCAATAATGCCAAAATCGTGAAATTCCTGACCTCAAACGGCATCAGCGATGACGAAATTTCAGTCAATCCGCCTGACGCTTATGACGCCACCTCGAACCGCTACCGCTCCGACTCGTTCAGCTACAACTATTCGATCAACTGCACGGTGACCGTCACTACCACCAAGGTGGCAAAGGTGCGCGAGCTGCTCAACCGCCAGTCTGAACTGCTCAAAGAGGGAATAGCATTCTCCAATTCCTATATCAACTATCAGTTCACAGGCTTGAACTCCATAAAGCCTGAAATGATAGCCGAGGCCACCAAAAACGCTCGCTCGGCAGCCGACCAGTTTGCAGCCGACAGCGACAGCCGTGTGGGAAAAATCAAGACTGCATCGCAGGGACAGTTCTCGATTGACGACAGCGACTCCTCGACTCCCTTCATCAAGAAAGTCCGCGTAGTCTCTACGATTGTCTATTATCTTGAGGACTGATCAGATTCAGCCTCTGTCATAATGGGGCATTTCAGCCGGAATCACCATCGAGATCTCGACAAGTCCGGCAATCCGTCCCTCAACGCGCCACGGTGTCTGGTAGATAATCTTCCGGACACCGTTTTTTGTAATCGTATATGCGTTTGACTCACCGGTGGCAAGCATATGTCGGATCATGCTTACTGATTTTTCATTATGACACGGAATGAGATTGCGCCCACGCATATCTCCGTGTTTTGAAAATGTTTCGAGCGCCTTTTCATTCATATAGACCACCACACCGTCGGCATCACAGACGGTCACGGCACAATTCATCTGAAAAGCCCAGTCGGGCAGCGATTTTTCAATATTTTCCATGATATTTCTTACTTTACTGCAAATATAGTGATTTGCCGCGAATATATGGACCGGCACAGCCGATGTTTTTTCATCGTCTTTTCGCCGACCTGCGGGCTTCACGACGCTGAAGACGCTCCTGACGGCGGCGCTGACGGCGGTTGAGCATGACGGCCGGAGCGGCATCTTCAGCCTCCTCCTCGCCCTCCTCGTCGGCTTCATCAAAGGGACGTGAAAGGGCTTTGAAAATATTTGCAAGTTTTTCAGGATCATAATCAGAGCCGGCCATTTCCCTGACAGACTCAGGAATGGCATCGGATATCGACTCAGACGACGGCTCATTTTCAGCACCGTCAGTGACAGTCGCGTCAGTCTGCGGCTTGCGCCTGCGCCTGCGGGCCGCCGCCGAACGGGCCATAGCTTTGTCTATCTCCGGCCGAAGCAGTGCAAACATCAGCCGCACGGATTCAACCACCGCGCCGGAGGGCAACAAACCCTCGCGCAGATATGACTCCACGCAGCATATCGCCGACTCAGCGAGAGCATCTGACGGGCTTACAGATGCGAATGACGATCTGATGCGGGCTGAAATCTCATTATAAAATTTTTGCGAGACAGGGAGGCGGTGGGCGGCCGCACATTTTTTGTCCTTTGTGGAAGATGCTGGTATTTTCATAGCTAAAAATCAATTTACGCACAAAGTTACCCCCGCCCCGCCCGTATTTAGTGCGATAATGCGGAGACAAGCCAAAAAATTTCGTATCTTTGCGGGTTGTTTGGCCGGAAGGCCCGAAAATATCTGAAAATATCAAATAAACCACCATAAATTATGCTTACAGCTAAGGAAATACGCGAATCTTTCAAAGAGTTTTTCCGCTCAAAGGGCCATCACATCGTGCCCTCCGCCCCGATGGTGATCAAGGATGACCCCACCCTGATGTTCACCAACGCCGGCATGAACCAGTTCAAAGACATCATTTTAGGCAATAAAGCCGCGAAATACCAGCGAGTGGCCGACTCGCAGAAATGCCTCCGCGTTTCAGGCAAGCACAATGACCTTGAGGAAGTGGGTATGGACACCTACCACCACACAATGTTTGAAATGCTCGGCAACTGGTCGTTCGGCGACTATTTCAAACAGGAAGCCATAGACTGGGCCTGGGAATATCTCGTGGACGTGCTCAAGCTCGACCCGGCCCGCCTCTATGCCACTGTGTTTGAAGGCGCGCCTGATGAAGGACTCTCTCGCGACGACGAGGCTGCCGGATATTGGGAAAAGCATCTCCCCGCATCTCACATCATCAACGGCAACAAACACGACAACTTCTGGGAAATGGGCGACACAGGCCCCTGCGGTCCCTGCTCGGAAATCCACATCGACCTCCGCAGCGATGAAGAACGCGCTCAGACTGACGGCGCATCGCTTGTCAACAAAGACAATCCTCTGGTGATCGAAATCTGGAACCTCGTGTTCATGCAGTTCAACCGCAAGGCCGATGGTTCTCTCGAATCGCTCCCGGCCAAGGTGATCGACACCGGCATGGGCTTCGAACGTCTCTGCATGGCTCTCCAGGGCAAGAAATCAAACTATGACACAGACGTGTTCACTCCGCTTATCAGCCGCATAGCGCAGCTCTCAGGCAAGGAATACGGCAAAGACGCCAAGGTCGACGTGGCCATGCGTGTGATCGCCGACCACGTCCGCACAATCGCTTTCTCGATTGCCGACAGCCAGCTTCCCGGCAACGCCAAGGCCGGCTATGTGATCCGACGGATCCTGCGCCGTGCCGTCCGCTATGCCTACACCTTCCTCGACCAGAAGCAGGCGTTCATGTACAAGCTTGTCAACACCCTCATCGACTCGATGGGCGAAGCCTACCCCGAAATCGCTGCACAGCGCGAGCTCATCATGAAGGTGATCAAAGAAGAGGAAGACTCTTTCCTCCGCACTCTCGACAAGGGTATCGCCATTCTCGACGAGGCCATCAAAAACGCCCGCAAGCAGGGCAAAAACGAGATTTCGGGCAAAGAAGCCTTTGTGCTTTATGACACCTACGGCTTCCCGCTCGACCTCACCGAGCTGATACTCAAGGAAAACGGCATGACTCTCGACAAAAAGGAATTCGATGTCGAGATGGAAGCACAGAAAACCCGTGCCCGCAACGCAGCTGCTGTAGAAGCCACAGACTGGGTGACCGTCAGCGAAGGCGAAACCGAATTCGTGGGCTACGATGTGACCTCAGCACCCACCCGCATACTCCGCTACCGCAAGGTGACTCAGAAAAACAAGGAGTTCTATCAGATAGTGCTCTCCACCACTCCGTTCTATGCCGAAATGGGCGGACAGGTAGGCGACAGCGGATGGCTCGAATCGGCCGACGAAAAGATCGAGATCTACGATACCAAGCGCGAAAACGGCCAGGCAGTTCACCTGAGCAAGAAACTCCCTGCCAACGTGGAAGCCGAATTCACCGCCCGCATCAACGAAGCCAACCGCCGCGCTACCGAGTGTAACCACACCGCCACCCACCTGCTCCATGCCGCACTCCGCGAAGTGCTCGGCTCACACGTGGAACAGAAAGGTTCTTACGTGTCGCCCGGAATGCTCCGCTTCGACTTCTCTCACTTCCAGAAAGTCACTCCTGAAGAACTCCGCAAGGCAGAGCGTATAGCCAACGCCAACGTGCGCAAGGCCATCGCGCTTGACGAACACCGCCACATGCCGATAGCCGAAGCTCTTGAAATGGGCGCAATGGCTCTCTTCGGCGAGAAATACGGCGAAGAAGTGCGTGTGGTAAGATACGGTGACTCAGTAGAACTCTGCGGCGGCACCCACGTGCCCAACACCGGCAATATCGGCATGATCCGCATCATTTCCGAATCGAGCATCGCCGCCGGCATCCGCCGTATCGAGGCAGTGACCGGCGAAGTGGCCGAAGACATGATCGACCAGCTTTCAGACAACATGCGTGAAGTCGGCGAACTGCTCCACAATGCCCCTGACGTGCTCCAGGCTCTCCGCAAGTCTATCGAGGAAAATGCCGAACTGCGCAAGCAGGCCGAAGAATATTTCCAGGAACGCATCCGCAACCTCACAGCCGATGCCATTGCCAAAGCCGAGACCGTCAATGACATCAGACTCGTGTCGATCACCGGTGTCCGTATGCCCGATGTGGTCAAAGGAATTGCCTTCGGAGTGCGCCAGCAGTCACCTGAAAAGACTGCGTTTATCGCAGCCACAGTCGACATGGGAGGCAAGCCGCTGCTCACCGTGGCTTTCACCGATGACCTTGTCAAGGAAGGGCTCAACGCCTCAGCGATTGTACGTGAGGCAGCCAAAGCCATCAAGGGTGGCGGCGGCGGCCAGCCCGGATTCGCCCAGGCAGGCGGCAAAGACAAAGACGGCATAGCCCAGGCATTCCAGGCAATGCACCAGGCCATCTGCAAATAAGCACATCCTGCATCAGCAGATAAAAATCACAAAAAACGCTTCGGACCGACTGTGGTCCGAAGCGTTTTTTCTACTGCCTGACCGCTGTGACATCTACAGACTTGCCGGGAAACAATTCATATCCTTGCATGAAGGCAGAAAAAAAAGACCCGCAAACGTGTATCGGATTCAGATCACGCTTGCGGGTTTTCTATTTTGTCAGTGACGGCCTGCGGAAGAGATGATCAGGCTTTCTGCGGGTAGAGCTTTTCGCGGGCGGCGAGCACCTTCTCGTCGGTGATATAGTCATCATAGTCCATCATCTTGTCGATCGTACCGCCTGGAGTAAGCTCGATGATGCGGTTGCAGACAGTCTGGATAAACTCATGGTCATGGCTTGACAGAAGCAGATTGCCCTTGAAGGCCTGAAGCGTATTGTTGAAGGCCTGGATCGACTCAAGGTCAAGATGGTTGGTTGGCGAGTCGAGTACGAGAGTGTTGGCATCGGCCATCATCATGCGGGCTATCATACAGCGCATCTTCTCTCCACCGGAAAGCACTGATGCTTTCTTGAGCACCTCCTCGCCTGAGAACAGCATCTTGCCGAGGAAGCCTTTGAGATAGATCTCTGAGCTGTCATTGGAGAACTGCGAAAGCCAGTCAACGAGGTTGAGGTCGCAGTTGAAGAAGGCAGAGTTGTCGAGCGGCAGATAGGCGGTAGTGATAGTCTGGCCCCATTCATAGGTGCCCTCGTCAGCCTTGCGGTTGCCGGTTATGATCTCAAAGAGGGCAGTCATCGCACGCGGGTCGTGGCTGAGGAAAGCGATCTTGTCGCCCTTCTCCACCTGGAAATTGACATCCTTGAAAAGGATCTCGCCGTCGATCGATGCTGTGAGACCCTTGACTTCAAGAATCTTGTTGCCGGGCTCACGGTTGGGGGTGAAGATGATGCCGGGATAGCGGCGCGATGAGGGCTGGATCTCCTCGACATTGAGTTTTTCGAGCATTTTCTTGCGCGAGGTGGTCTGCTTCGACTTGGCCACGTTGGCGCTGAAGCGCTGGATGAATTCAAGAAGTTCCTTGCGTTTTTCCTCGGCCTTCTTGTTGGCTTGCTGCTGCTGGCGCAGGGCGAGCTGTGATGACTCATACCAGAAGCTGTAGTTTCCGGCAAAGAGGGTGAGTTTGTTGTAGTCGATATCGAGAGTATGGGTGCAGACGGAGTCAAGGAAGTGACGGTCGTGGCTGACCACAAGCACAGTGTTTTCGAATTTCGAAAGATAGTCTTCGAGCCATGCCACGGTGTCAAGATCAAGGTCGTTGGTAGGTTCGTCAAGCAGCAGGTTGTCAGGATTTCCGAAAAGAGCCTTGGCGAGAAGCACGCGGACTTTCTCGTTACCGCTCATGTCGCGCATGAGAGTATAGTGCTTGTCTTCCTTGATGCCGAGACCGCTAAGGAGGGCCGCAGCGTCGCTTTCTGCATTCCAGCCTTCGAGTTCGGCGAATTTCTCCTCCAGTTCAGAGGCGCGGATGCCGTCGGCATCAGAGAAATCTTCCTTGGCATAGAGAGCGTCTTTCTCCTGCATGATATCCCAGAGCACAGTGTGACCGCGGAGCACGGTTTCCATCACCGTGCAGTCGTCAAACTTGAAGTGGTCCTGTTCAAGGACGCTCATGCGCTCGCCTGGACCCTGGCTCACAGTGCCGTGAGTGGGCGAAAGCTGATCGCTGAGAATGCGCATAAGAGTCGATTTGCCGGCTCCGTTCGCACCGATTATACCATAGCAGTTGCCCGGAGTGAACTTGAGATTCACGTCCTGAAAGAGCACACGCTTGCCGAATTGGATTCCTAAATTGTTAACAGCTATCATCTAATTTTTTATATAAACTCTTCGAGAATGATTGATTCTGATTTTTCGGGGTGCAAAGTTACGAATTTTTCTCCACATAAACTAATGATTTTCCACCGGATATGCGATAGCGTCTGCCGATATGGCAAAAAGTGTCAAAGTAACGGCTGTCGCAGTGAACTTTGTTTGCAGGGTTTTCATTTTTTATATTTATCTTTGCGACAAATTCATCACACATATGTCATGAAAAAACAGACACGAGCAATCCACACACGTTTCCAGAGCCCTGACGCTTACAATTCTCTGAGCATGCCGATCTACCACACCGCCGCCTATGAGTTTGACAACGCCAACGTGATGGCCGATGCTTTCTGCGGCCGCAGTTCGGCCCCGGACTATTCGAGAGTTACCAATCCGACCGTCATATATTTCGAAAACAAGATCAAGGATCTCACCGGAGCCAAAGATGTCATTGCATTCAGCTCCGGGATGGCCGCTATCAGCAACTCGCTGATGGCCGTGGCCGGAGCAGGCAAAAACATCGTCACATCGCGCCACATGTTCGGCAACACTTACGCGCTGATCACCTCGACACTCAGCCGCTTCGGTGTAGGAGCCCGCCTCTGCGACCTGACCGATCTTGCCGAAGTGGAGAAGACTGTCGATGAAAACTCCTGCTGCATCTATCTCGAAATCATCACCAATCCGCAGATGGAGGTGGCTGATCTCCGCGCGCTGGCCGAGATTGCCCATCGCCACAACATTCCGCTTATAGCTGACACCACCGCCATACCGTTCACAGAATTCGACTCCCACGCGCTCGGCGTCGACATCGAGATAGTCTCAAGCACCAAATATCTCTCCGGAGGCGCGACATCAATAGGCGGTCTGGTGATCGACTACGGCACCTACGAGGGTTTCGAAAAACGAATGCGTTCGGAAATGCTTCTGAACCTCGGCGCATACATGACCCCTCATGCGGCCTACATGCAGACTCTCGGACTGGAAAATCTCGACGCCCGCTACCGCATACAGTCGGCCAATACCCAGGCCCTCGCTGAACGCCTCCGCGAACTTACGGCCATCAGGCGCGTCAACTATGTAGGGCTGCCCGACAACCCCTATCATGATCTCGCCCGCAGCCAGTTCGGTCCCACAGCCGGCGCAATGCTCACCATCGACCTCGCCGACCGCGACGCCTGCTTCAGCTTCATCAACAATCTCCGTCTCATACGCCGCGCCACCAACCTCTTCGACAACCGCTCTCTCGCCATCCACCCGGCGAGCACCATCTTCGGACCGTTCACCGACGAGCAACGCCGCGACATCGACATTCTCGACACAACAATCCGCCTCTCAATAGGCCTCGAAGATGTCGACGACCTCTTCGATGACATCCGCCAGGCCCTGCAGGAGTCATAACCGAAATAAAAAAGGTTGTAAAAAACGCCCTCTGACTTCACGCACATACTCAACAATGGGAAAATATAATTTTGACAGCCCGGTTGACCGCAAAGGCACCGGAGCACTGAAATTCGACGTACTTGAAGAGCGCTACGGCGACCCCGACCTCCTGCCGCTCTGGGTGGCCGACATGGATTTCGAGACCCCCGGCTTCATCACCGACGCCCTGCGCCGGAGACTCGACCACTCACTTTTCGGCTACACCGTAGAACCCGCCGAATACTGGCCCACCGTGATCCGCTGGATCGCCGACCATCACGGCTGGGAGGTGGAACGCGACTGGATCACCTACATACCCGGCATAGTGAAAGGCATCGGCATGGTGATCAACGTCTTCGTCAGGGAAGATGAGAAAGTGATCATCCAGCCCCCGGTCTACCACCCATTCCGCCTCACGCCCGAAGGCAACCGCCGCGAAGTGGTCTTCAACCCGCTCAAGGAAAACCCCGACGGCAGCTACAGCATGGACTTCGACAATCTCGAAAAAGTCGCTGACGAAAAATGCCGTCTGCTCATCCTCTCCAACCCCCACAACCCTGCCGGCATCACCTGGGACCGCGAGACCCTCCGCCGCCTCGCCGCGTTCTGTCACCGCCGCGGCATACTCGTCATATCCGACGAAATCCACTCCGACATGGCGCTCTGGGACAACCGCCACATTCCTTTTGCATCCGTAAGCCCCGAAGCAGCAGCCTGCAGCATCACATTCGGCGCCCCGTCAAAAACCTTCAATATAGCAGGTATCGTCAGTTCCTACGCCATAGTGCCCGACCCGCAGATCCGCCAGCGCTTCTTCAGCTGGCTGACAGCCAACGAACTGAACGAACCAACCCTTTTCGCCCCAATAGCCACCATAGCGGCCTTCAGCCAGGGCGAGGAATGGAGGCAAGAAATGCTACGCTACATCGAGGGCAACATCGACTTCGTCATTGACTATTGCAAGGCCAACATGCCTCAGATCAGGCCACTGCGCCCGCAAGCCAGTTTCCTTGTATGGCTTGACTGCCGCAGTCTCGGACTTGACCACGACGGCCTGACAGACCTATTTGTGCGCCGCGCACGTCTTGCGCTCAACGACGGCGAGATGTTCGGCCGCGAGGGCCGCGGCTTCATGCGCCTCAACGTAGCCTCACCCCGCTCCGTGATCCGCGAAGCCCTTGACCGTCTACGCAACGCAATCAAGGAAAAAGCCTGAACACCCCTCTTCACATCACAACTCATCCGGCCCGGCTCCATACCGAGGCCGGATGAACTATTTTTAACAGCCGGGGCCGGTTTTTTGGGATTGCGGTATTGGCAGGACGATGAATATTTACTATATTTGCATTTAATAACTATAAATAGGTGGTTCTCCTTGACGGAGACCGCCGTAAAGAAACAGACAAACAACCCTCAGGGCATGCCGTCAGCGGCTTCATCAATTCCAATTTCATGAATATCCAGATCTCAAAAGCAAACTCTCCCGCAGGAGAAATCACACTCTACACTCTTACGAATAAATCAGGCGCTTCGGTGACACTGTCGTCACTCGGAGCAGGCATTGTGGCAATCAATGTTCCCGACGCCGAAGGCCGTCTGGCCAACGTGGCGCTCGGTTACAAGGACCCCGCATCATATCTCGCCGACGGCCCCTGCGCCGGCAAAGTGCCAGGCCGTTTCGCCAACCGCATAGCCCTCGGCTGTTTCTCGCTTGACGGGAAAGACTACACACTGGCCGTCAACAACGGCCCCAACGCCCTCCACGGCGGTCCGACAGGCTTCATGAACCGCATCTGGGAAAGCCGCGCCGACGGCAACAGTGTGGAATTCACCTATCGCGCTGCCGACGGCGAAGAAGGCTACCCAGGCAATCTTGACGTCAAAGTAACCTACACCTGGAGCGATGACAATCAACTCACCCTCCAGCTCCATGCCGAGACTGACGCGCCGACAGTCATAAATCTCACCAACCACGCCTATTTCAACCTCGATGGTGAGAATGCAGGCTCAGTGCTTGACCATCAGCTCAGGCTCAAGGCCTCCCGCTATCTGCCCACCGACGACACCCAGATTCCCACCGGAGAACTCGAGCCCGTCAGGGACACTCCGATGGACTTCACTGAATTCAAAGCCATAGGGCGCGACATCAACGCCGACTTCCACCCCCTCAAAGTAGGCAAAGGCTATGACCACTGCTGGGTGTGTGACGGATATTCCAAGGGCCGGCTCCAGGAGACTGCCGTGTTGCGCTCCGACCGTTCGGGCCGCGAACTCCGCATCTCCACCACTCAGCCCGGCATGCAGGTCTACACCGGCAACTGGCTCGCAGGCTGCCCCGAAAGCATCTCATCAGGCGCCTACAGCGACTATGACGGCGTGGCTATCGAATGTCAGAACTTCCCTGATGCCCCCAACCATCCCAAATTCCCCACTTCACGCCTCAATCCCAACGAAAAATATAACGAAACAATAATCTTTAAATTCACAACTCTCTGAGTCATGAAACCAACCCTTTTTGTACTTGCTGCCGGCATGGGCAGCCGCTACGGCGGTCTCAAACAGCTTGATCCGCTCGGCCCCCAGGGCCAGACCATCATGGACTACTCAATCTATGACGCGATCCAGGCCGGCTTCGGCAAAGTTGTCTTTGTAATCCGTAAAGATTTCGAAAAAGATTTCCGCGAGAAGATTCTCTCAAAATATGAAGGCCACATTCCGGTCGAAGTGGTATTCCAGGCAACAGACAAGCTTCCCGAAGGCTATGTATGTCCGGCTGACCGTACCAAACCCTGGGGTACAAACCACGCCGTGATGATGGGCAGCGAGGTCATCAGCGAACCTTTTGCCGTGATCAATGCCGATGACTTCTACGGCCGCGACGCCTTCCGCGTGATGGCCGAAGACCTCATGCGTCCCCGCGACCGCAAGGGCGACTACTCGATGGTAGGCTTCCGCGTAGGCAACACCATGACAGAAAACGGCTCCGTGGCCCGCGGCGTATGCTCCAAAGGCGCTGACGGCAATCTGACCGGAGTGGTAGAACGCACCGCCATCTCCTACGCCCCCAACGGTGACATCGTCTTCACTGACGAAAACGGCATCGAGCAGACCCTCGACCCGATGACCCCCGTGTCAATGAACCTCTGGGGCTTCACACCCGACTATTTCGACTACTCCGAGCGCGAATTCCGCACCTTCCTTGACAAGGATCTCAACACTCCGAGGGCCGAGTTCTTCATTCCGCTCGTGATCGACACTCTCATCCATTCAGGCGAAGCCACCGTCAAAGTGCTTGACACAGACTCGCGCTGGTTTGGCGTAACCTATGCCGCCGACCGTCCCGGAGTGGTCGAGAAATTCGCCCAGCTCCACGCCGAAGGCATCTATCCGGACAAAATGTTCTGATCAAAAATCTCTCACAAACCCAATACACATTCAACACCATCATGGAACTCAAAACCAAAGTCAGCGAGGCTTTCGCATCGCATTTCGGAGGCGAAGGCTCTCTCTATGCCTCAGCCGGACGCATCAACCTCATCGGCGAGCACACTGACTACAACGGCGGCTTCGTATTCCCCGGAGCCATCGACAAAGCCATCATGGCCGACATCCGCCCCAACGGCACCGACAAGGTCAATCTCTACTCGATAGACCTCGACGAGTCAGCATCGTTCGGACTCAACGAAGCCGACGCCCCCTCGCAGCAGTGGGCCCGCTACGTGTTCGGCGTATGCCGCGAGACCATCAAGCGCGGCGGTTCGGTCAAAGGCTTCGACGCGGTGTTTGCAGGCAACGTGCCCCTCGGCGCAGGCCTCTCATCGTCAGCAGCACTTGAATCATGCTTCGCATTCGCACTCAACGACCTCTTCAACGGTAACACTATCGACAAATTCGAACTCGCCAAGATCGGCCAGTCGACCGAACACAACTACTGCGGTGTCAACTGCGGCATCATGGACCAGTTCGCTTCGGTGTTCGGCAAGAAAGACTGCCTGATCCGCCTCGACTGCCGTTCGCTCGAATTCGAATATTTCCCCTTCAAACTCGACGGCTACCGCCTGGTGCTTGTCGACTCAGTGGTCAAGCATGAGCTCGTTGACTCACCCTACAACAAGCGACGCCAGTCATGCGAGAACGTGGCCCGCCGTCTGGGCATCGACACCCTCCGCGACGCCGACATGGAGATGCTTGATGCTGTCAAGGCCGACATCTCGGCCGAAGACTACATGCGCGCAAAATTCGTCATCGAAGAAAAGGAGCGAGTGCTCGACGTCTGCGAAGCCCTCAACCGCGGCGACATCGAGACCGTGGGCAAACTCATGTATGCCACCCACCACGGCCTCTCGAAAGACTATGAAGTTTCATGCGAGGAACTCGACTATCTCAACGATATAGCAAAAGAATGTAGAGTGACCGGCTCCCGGATCATGGGAGGCGGCTTCGGAGGCTGCACCATCAACCTCATGGCAGACGGCATCTATGACAACTTCATTGCCACAGTCACTGAAAAATTCAACGCCCGCTACGGCCACCAGCCGAAGATCTACGACGTAGTAATCTCCGACGGTGCCCGCCGCGTGGAATAAGCACCCCCAAACCGGTCCCCGCATCAGTGTGCCCGGTGTGCACACTGATGCGGGACCTTTATACAACCCGATCTTAATTACAGACACACACTGAAGTACCAAGCAAAATGATTAAAGCCCGAATAACACTGACTTTAATGCTCCTGTCGGCCCTTCTTGCCACAAGCCTCAGCAGCTGCCGCGAGAAACCGTCAGATCCGGACCGCACCTACTATTCAGAACTCCGTGCAGTAAAGAAACTCGTTGTAGGCCGCATGACTCTCTCAAAGATGGCCACCATAGATGACATCCGGCTGAGCGAAGCCCAAGGCCTGAAACAGACCGCCTCAGCACTGCTTGCCGCCATCAAACCCGGATCACGCAAAGCCGCCTATTCATATGACACATATCTGCGCGCCTACATTGATCTTGAAAAACTCACGCCGGCCGACATCAGCCTTAGCGCCGACGGCAAAAGCATGCAGCTCACACTTCCGGCCATCGAAATCGAATTCACAGGCCGCGATGCCGAGATACGCGAAGAGCACTATCGAGTCACCGGACTGCGCTCCGAAATCAATGCAGACGAACGCGCAGCGCTGAAAGAAGAAATGAACCGTCTGCTCAAAGAAGAAGTCAGACAGAACCCGGCGTTCACCTCACGTCTGACCGAACTTGCCAAAACCAAGGCCGTGACCTACTTCACCCAATGGGGCCGGAGCCAGGGCATAGATGTCAGCATCCGTTTCAAAGATTAGATATTTCAGAAACAATTTTAGGTTCAATCTTTTAGCCACTCATCAAAAGACTGACAGACACTGATATTATGAAACTACTCAGCATACTGCGCTGGACCGTACTTCTGGCGCTCACAGCCACCGTAATTTTTCTCGCCATCCGATTCAAAAACTCCCCTGAGGCCTCGACCCACAAGATACAGCAGGCCCTTGTCACCGAAATAAAGCCAGCAATGGAGCTATGCACAGTCGAATTTATTGAAGACGTGCCCATAAAAGCCCACATCGGAACCCGCCATATTTTTGCCCGCACCACTCTCAGCGGCTTCATATCCTTTGACCTCGACAGCGCCGCCACACGGATGAAGGGTGACACCATAGTGGTCATACTGCCGCCGGAAACAGTCGAAATCCACGAATCGACACAGCCGGGATCATATGAAGTGATAGATACCTGGAACGAAAAACTTCTCGGCTCGACAAAATTCACTACCGCCGAAGAAAACGACATCAAGCGCAAGGTCATCGACAACTTCCGACGGAAAATCTACGCCAAAGGCTATGTGCGCCAGGCGCGCGCCGATGCCGCCGCCACACTCACTCAGATGCTCTCGGCCATGTCGGCATCTCCGGTAGAGGTCACAGACCCTGCTCCGGGCGGCTATTTCAAACCCTGAACAACCGAAATCCTGACGGCCTGCGGTGCGGTAGTATAATTCGCTCACCGTGAACTTTCCGCTCATTTCATTTGTCTAATTATTACTAATTAGTTATCTTTGCGCCATGAATTCTGAGGAACGCACCGGGCAATATGTCCGCATCGTATATAAAACGCCTGGAATTATGAGACAGATAAACCCCGAAAAGTTAGCCAAACTCTCAACCGCCAACTCAATGCTTGATGAGAAATATGGCGCACACGGCACTCCCTCGCGCGAGCAATTCAACGAGGAATCTCTCGCGTGGTTCTATGGTAATATGCTCCGTGAACGTCGCAAGGAACTCAACCTCACACAGAAGCAGCTCGCCGAAAAACTCGGACGCGAGCAGAGCTACATCGCCCGCGTCGAGAACGGCAAAGCCGACATTCAACTGTCGAGCTTCTTCCGCATCGCAGCCGTTCTCGGTATCCAGTTCATACCAACTTTTGTGAACTGATTTGATTATTTGACTTTGCTGTGCGTGATTTTTGCTCCCCCCTCATATTAAATTGTGACTTAGAGCACGTCGGAGGGAACGGGAATCAAGGAGCCAGCCTTGATTTTTATGCTGCCGGTGTAAAAATATCTGACGGCCTGCGGGCAGTGATGGCTGAAGAGACTGAAAAGCTGCTTTGCATTTCGCCGAATTATTATTAATTTTGCAGACTGAAGTACAGCGAAGTCAAGCAAGAGCCGGATTCTCTTACGCGCGCGTACATATCTTAATATATACACTCAACAACCAGTCATCGGGATCTTCCCGCCCCTCTACAAAATCGCCATGCAACAGACTGACCAGAATACTCTCCACAAAAAGAAAGCTGAAACCGGATCAGAAACCGGCAAGGGCAAGAAAGCTAAAAGCCACCGCGGACTGATAGCCACGCTTTGGACTGTCTTCGCACTCGGCGTTATCGGAGTCTTTTTCTTCCTCTTCCTTGTCTACAACGGAGTGATCGGTTATATGCCTCCAGTTGAAGAGCTCAAAAATCCGACTGACCGCTTTGCCTCGGTGCTTTACTCGGCTGACGGCAAAGAGATCGGGCGCTATTTCGTAGGCACCGGCAACCGCGTCTATGCCGACTTCGACGAGGTGTCGCCACACGTAATCGATGCGCTTATCTCGACTGAAGACGTGCGCTTCGAGGAACATTCGGGCATCGATATGCGCGGTCTGGGACGAGTTCTGTTCAAAACCGTGCTCATGGGCAACAAGAACGCAGGCGGCGGATCGACTCTGACCCAGCAGCTTGCCAAGCAGCTCTACTCGCCGTCAAGCAGCGGATTCCTGTCGCGCGCCATGCAGAAACCCATCGAATGGATGATCGCCGTCAAACTCGAACGCTACTATTCGAAGGAGGAGATCATCAAGATGTATCTCAATCAATTTGACTTCCTTTACAACGCTGTGGGCATCAAATCAGCCGCACACGTCTACTTCGGCAAGGCCCCCAAGGATCTTAAGATAGAAGAAGCCGCCACACTGGTAGGTATGGTGAAAAATCCATCGTATTACAACCCCGTGAGGCAGAACGAGCGCACCCGGCAGCGCCGAAACGTGGTTCTGGCACAGATGGAAAAAGCCGGCAAGATCACCAAAGCCGAGCTTGACTCTCTGTCGGCGCTCCCGCTGACCCTCGACTTCAACCGCGTGGATGCCAAAGACGGAATCGCGCCCTATTTCCGCGAAGAACTCCGCCGTATGCTGCGCGCCCACAAGCCCGAACGGCAGAACTACCGATCATGGGAAACCCAGAAATACGTAGATGACTCGATTGCCTGGGAAACCAATCCGCTTTTCGGCTGGATCGAGAAAAATCCCAAGCCTGACGGCTCGAAATATGACATCTATACAGACGGTCTGAAAATCTACACCACAATCGATACCCGCATGCAGGCTTATGCCGAAGAGGCTGTGGCCGAACACCTCGGCGGCTACCTCCAGCCGGCATTCTTCCGCGAAAAGCGCGGGACACGCGGAGCGCCTTACACCTCTGACCGCGCCGAGCTGTCGGAAATACGCCGCAACCACCTGATCCGCAACGCTATGAAAAACACCGACCGCTACCGCACAATGGTAAAGGCCGGCGCCTCGCGCGAGGAGATAGACCGGGCGTTCAACACGGCCCGCGAAATGAAGGTGTTCACCTATCACGGTTCTGTTGACACGGTGATGACACCGCTCGACTCAGTGCTCTACCAGAAGATGTTCCTGCGCACCGGATTCATGGCAATGGATCCGCTCAACGGCCACATCAAAGCATATGTGGGAGGTCCTGATTTCGGCTACTTCCAGTATGACATGGTGTCGACCGGACGCCGCCAGATCGGTTCTACCGTCAAGCCCTTCCTCTACACCTATGCGATGGAAGAAGGTTTCACCCCCTGCGATGAATTTTCCAACACCCAGCCGGTGATCACTGACGAAAGCGGCCGCGTCTGGGCTCCGCGAAACGCCGGATCGGCGCGCGTCGGCGAGATGGTCAATCTCCGCTGGGCGCTCACCAACTCCAACAACTGGATTTCGGCACGCCTGATCTCTCAGCTCTCTCCCCCATCGCTCGTCAGAACAATGCACAATTTCGGTATCACTGCCGACCTGCCTCCGGTGATGTCGCTCTGTCTCGGTCCGGCCGATGTCTCGGTCAAGGAAATGGTCACCGCCTACTCGGCCTTTGCCAACAACGGCATGAGAGTCGACCCGATGTTTGTGACCGCCATAGCCGACAACAACGGCAATATAATTTCGGAATTCTCTCCGCGCCACACTGAAGTGATCAGCGAGAAAGCCTATTACCGCATACTCTCGATGCTCCTCAATGTGGTCAACGAAGGAACAGCCCACCGAGTGCGCTCACGCTACGGACTGACCGCCGAAATGGGAGGCAAGACCGGTACGACCAACTACAATGCCGACGGCTGGTTCATGGGCTTCACCCCGCAGCTCGTGGCCGGAACCTGGGTAGGCGGCGAGGAACGCTTCATACACTTCAACACTATGGCCTACGGACAGGGCGCAGCGATGGCTCTCCCGATCTACGGGCGCTTCATGAAAAAAGTCTATGCCGACAAGAGCCTGAACTACAGCCAGAGCGCCCGCTTCGACTTTCCGGCCGGAGTGGATCTCTGTGAAAAAGAGTTCTACGGCTACTATGACGAGGAAGTGGATGCCGACAACAATGCCGAAGACACCTCGATGGAAGGAGTCTTTGACTGATTACTTCGACTGACAATCCGAGTATATTTGACAGAGGGCTGCATGAAAATGCGGCCCTTTGTCAAATAATTTTGCAAAGTTGACGAAATTCGTTACCTTTGTCGGCGAAAATGGTTGCTCGGACGTGAAGAGTCACGCAGACAACGAGCACAAAAGGGAATCCGGTGCAAATCCGGAACAGTACCCGCTGCTGTAAGTTCCACTCCATTCAACCCGGATGGAAAGATCTGCTGCAAAAGCCATTGCCCCACACCTGACAGAGCTGAAAGGCTCCGAGGGAGGACGAGAAGGCGCAGACAGGCCGGAACAAGTCAGAAGACCTGCCATTTTCCTGACATATGAATTTTGCGTCTGCGGGAATTTACAGACAGGAATCAACTCTTTCAGCAACCGCCGGTGGTCACAAGGCATGGAGTCTCATGAGGTCCACTTCTTCCATGACCAAGCCGGAGGCGGGAGAGAGAAAAACAATGTAATCAATTGCATCATCCTATCCGCATCTTTTCGAGCGCAAAACCGCAGAAAAGACGCGGATTTTTCTTTTCGGCATTTTTTAACCAATAAATGATAACATGACTACAAAGTTTCTCTACCTGCCGTGCATCATCGCACTGACCTGCATGCTTCCGATGACAAGCTGCTCTGATGACAAGGACGCTCCCGACCCCGTGGTTCCGGAATTTGTCATCACCGGCTGTGAAGGAGTCCAGGATTTCAACCGAGGCGAAAGCAAGACCTACAGCGTGGATGCCAGTAACATCGCCAATATCACCATCTCGACTCCGACCGGCTGGACGGCTGACTACTCGGACGGCATTCTGACCGTCACCGCACCTTCTGACGAAGAGCGCGACGTTACCTGCAAAGGCAACATCACCATCTCGACCATGTCAGAAGACGAAATCGAGGCAGAGGCAGCGATCGAGGTGTCGACCTACGAACTGCGCTTCCTGACTTTCGAGGACGCAGACGCGCACTTCAACTCTTTCACACTCCCATACTGCAACAAGACAATCTCGACTTGGAGCGACCTCATAGACAGCAAGCAGTATGGAGGCGAGCTGCTCTACGGCTCTGACGGCTATGGCATGGACGATCCATACAGCTGGTATGACCAGAACAACACCGAACTGCGCCACTCCATGCCGCCGGCTTTCAGCATGTACTGCTACTGGAGCGGCGGCCACGCCATTTCGAATTATGCCGACACAGATCTGAGCCACGGCGATTTTTCACACCAGCTCTCAGTCTACGGAGCCGGAGGCCACAACGGATCAAGCAACTTCGCCATGCACTACGGATATCTTGACGGCTCGCAGTTCAATATGAACGAGGGACTCCCGGCCATTGAGTTTGCCGACGGCAAAGCCCGCATCATAGATCATATGTGGGTAATGAACTCCACATATGCCATGAACTGCTATATCTCCGGCAACGGCCTCACCGCCAAGATCGGTCCTGACGACTGGGTGCAGATCGTAGCTACAGGATATGCAGCCGACGGCAGCAAGGCAGGCGAAAGCAAGTTCTATATGTGTAACGGGCCTGACAACATTGTCCGCGACTGGACCCGCTGGGACCTTTCCGAGTTAGGCAAAGTGGCTAAAGTTGAGTTCAACGTGACCGGATCATCGGACAACGGCTACGGCTTCAGCCAGCCTGCCTATTTCGCCTATGACGACGTGGCAGTACGCTTCGAAGAATAAAATAATATGGACAGAATGATAGAAAGAACGGGCACAGCCACCGCTATACTTCTGGCGGGGGCTATGCTCTTTTCATGCAACCGCGACGAGGTGATCGAGAATGACAACGCGGCGAAACCGCAGATCATCCTTGACAGCGAGAGCGGAATCTATACGGTGAATGCGGGCGACGAACTGACGATAGCTCCGGCCTACCGCAATGCCGAGGGTGCCTCGTATCTCTGGACTGTAGACGGCACCGAGGCCGCGACCACTGCGGAATTCACCCGGCAGTGGACCGAGACGGGCGAATATTACGTGACCGTCACCGTGAGCAACAAGGCCGGGAGTTCCAGCGAAGACCTGAGAGTGGACGTGGTCGATCCGGCCGCTCCGATAATTTCACTGCCACTTGCAGGCAACTCACTGACGCTCGCCGTGGGATCGGAATATGTGTTCCGCCCGGAGATCAGCAATAGTGACAGAACGGATTTCAAGATCAGCTGGACACTCGACGGTGTGGAAGTCGGCTCGGATATGGACTACCGCTTCCAAGCCGGGGAGACGGGTGACTACAAGCTGACAGTCAGAGCCTGGAACGCCGATGGGGAAGATTCGATGGAAATAAGTATCTGTGTGGCCGACAAGCTGCCTTACAGACTGTCATTCCCCACCCCGTCATATTTCCAGACATCAACCACACGCTACACGTTTGCCGGACGCCCCGTGTTTCTGAGTCCGCTTATCGAAAATCTTGCGGCCCGGAAATTCTCATGGACGGTTGACGGAGTGGCAAGCGAATGCACTGCGCGGACCTTCCCCTTCACCCCCGACGCGCCGGGCGAATATATTGTCAGCTTGACGGTCGATGAAACGGCAAGTGCATCGGTCAAAGTGGTGTGCGTGGATGCCACCGAGGCGCAGCGCTACCGCAGGCCTACAGCCGGAAGTTCGGCCGAGAGCACCAAGGTGTTCGAATGGATTCCAGCTCCGGGCCAGTTCATCGGCGAGACTTCAACCGGAGGCATGACCGGCAATGAGACTACACTTGATCAAGCAAACGCATGGGCCTCGGAGCGACTTGCCAAGAAAGCCTTTGTCTCTCTCGGAGGGTTCGGAGGCTATATAATAGTCGGTTTCGACCACAGTATCAGCAAGAGAGACGGGCAGTTTGATTTCGCCGTCATGGGTAATGCGTTTTTCAACGCTACAACCGGATCGGGAGGCTCCAACGAGCCCGGTGTGATCTATGTCATGCAGGATGTCAACGGCAACGGACTTCCCGATGATGAATGGTATGAACTGCGCGGATCGGAGACTGGAAACGCCGGCACACGTCAGGACTATGCAGTGACCTATTACCGCCCTGCCGGGCCGAAGATGAATGTGCAGTGGACCGACAACTACGGTGGCGACGGCTGTGTGGACTATCTAAGCGCCTTCCACCGTCAGGACTACTACTATCCGGCCTGGATCGAAGCAGACTCATATACGCTCCACGGCACCTGCCTGGCAGCCCGGACCTCTCAGGACCCAAGCTCCGGTTTCTGGGACAACAGCGCATTCGGCTGGGGTTATGCCGACAACAAAGGCAGTGACGACCTCGGCGGCCCGAACGGCTCAGGCGGAGAAGGACAACGCAACGGATTCCTGATCGAAAACGCGATGTATCCGGACCTGACACATGTAAATCTCCAGTATATCGACTTCATAAAGGTACAGACCGGAGTCAATTCCAAATCCGGATGGCTCGGAGAAGTCTCTACCGAAGTGTTCAATTTTCAGGACCTCTCGCTGATGCCTCAGTAGGCATGACAGAAGCCTGAACCATTAGACCATAACTCCAAACTTTACTCTTTTTTCTGCCGACCGGCAGGCCCTGCCGGGCTGACGGACGCAAGGGAATGACAGTGTTCCCGCCGTCTGAGGCTTTCAGGATACTCTGGCCTGAAACCAACCAGACAAAAAAGATTCCCTTGCATCATCCGTCAGCCCGGCGGGACCTCCGATCATCCGCACCGCAGGCAGTTGGCGTTCTCGCATAAAAGAAGTAATTTTGCGGCGCTTAAACGCACGCATGACAAATAAAGATCAAGAAGCAGTGAAATCAATGCTGAAACCATTCTCAATATTCATTCTGATCCTCTCCTCTCTGACCCTGGGCGGGTGTATGGAGTGGGACTACGGCGAAACGGAAGACTTCGATGTCACCGGATCGGGCCTTTTCATAACCAATGAAGGAAACTTCCAGTACGGCAACGCCACTCTGAGCTACTACGATCCGGCCACAAACACTGTGCAGAACGAGGTGTTTTTCAGAGCCAACGGCATGAAACTCGGCGATGTGGCCCAGTCGATGAGCATCTATGACAACAAGGGGTGGATAGTGGTCAACAACTCTCACGTCATCTTCGCCATAGACCTCAACACATTCAAGGAGATCGGGCGCATAGAGAATCTGACATCACCGCGCTATATCCACTTTCTGAGCGATGAGAAGGCCTATGTCACACAGCTGTGGGACAACCGTATCTTCATCGTCAACCCGAAGACATATGAAATCACCGGCTATATCACGGTGCCTGACATGACTATGGAAAGCGGATCGACCGAACAGATGGTGCAGTACGGCAAATATGTGTACTGCAACTGCTGGAGCTACCAGAACCGCATCATAAAGATCGACACCGAAACTGATCAGGTGGTCGACCAGCTGACCGTAGGCATCCAGCCTACATCACTGGTGCTTGACAGATATGACAAGATGTGGACCGTGACTGACGGCGGCTATGAAGGCAGCCCCTACGGCCATGAGGCACCGTCGCTCTACCGCATCGATGCCGCGACGTTCACCATCGAGAAGCAGTTCAAGTTCAAATTCGGCGACTGGCCTTCGGAGGTGCAGCTCAACGGCACAGGCGATACGCTCTACTGGATCAACAATGACATCTGGCGTATGGATGTCACCGCCGAGCGTCTGCCGGTGAGACCGTTTCTGGAATACCGCGACACAAAATACTACGGACTCACTGTCAATCCATTCAACGGCGAAGTCTATGTGGCGGATGCCATAGACTATCAGCAACAGGGAATGATCTACCGCTACAGTCCGCAGGGTGAACTTATCGATGAATTCTATGTAGGCATAACTCCGGGTGCCTTCTGCTGGAAATGACAGTTACTTACCGGATTGCATCTATGAAAAAAATTCTGATATTGTTTCTGCTGCTCGCCGGAATCATGCCCGGTTTCGCGCAGCGTTCCTATAAGCTCGGCGAGGTGGTGGTCAGAGCCAAACGTCCTATGAAAGAGATCGGCGTGACCAAGACCACATTCGACAGCGCCATGCTCAAAGAGAACATAGCCCTTTCGATGGCCGACATTCTTGCGTTCAACTCCTCAATATTCGTCAAAAGCTACGGCCGCGCCACCCTTTCGACGGTGGCGTTCAGAGGCACCTCACCGAGCCATACACAGGTGACATGGAACGGTATGCGCATCAACAATCCGATGCTCGGCATGACCGACTTTTCGACCATACCCTCCTATTTCATAGACCAGGCATCGCTGCTCCACGGCACATCGTCGGTCAACGAAACCGGCGGCGGTCTCGGCGGTCTGGTAAAGCTGGCCACCGAGCCTGACACTCCTGAGGGCTTCAACGTGCAGTATGTCCAGGGCATCGGTTCGTTCAGCACCTTCGATGAATTCGCCCGTCTGACCTACGGAAGCGACAAATGGCACGTGTCGACCCGCGCCGTCCACTCCTCGTCGCCAAACAACTACAAATATATCAACCACGACAAAAAGGTCAATATCTATGACGATGACCACAACATAATAGGCCAGTATCACCCTAAGGAGCGCAACCGCAGCGGAGCGTTCAGAGACACCCACATTCTGCAAGAGGTCTACTACAATACGCTCAAAGGTGACCGTCTGGGACTGAATGCGTGGTATATCGACTCGAACCGCGAACTGCCGATGCTGACCACCGACTACGGCAACGAGGCAGACTTTGAAAACCGCCAGCGTGAACAGACATTCCGCAGTGTGCTGTCATGGGACCACACCCGCTCCAAATGGAAAGCCGGGCTGAAAGGTGGCTATATCCACACATGGATGGCCTATGACTACCGGCGGGAAGTCTCCGAGGGCAACTGGGCCTCGATGACCCGCTCACGCAGCAAGGTCAACACCATCTACGGGCAGGCCGAGGGTGAATACACTCCGAGCCGCAAGTGGTTTTTCACCGCCAATCTCTCGGCTCATCAGCACTTTGTGCGCAGCCAGGACAAAAATATAATCCTCCAGGACGGCGACAAGGCGATAGTAGGCTATGACAAGGGGCGCATAGAGCTTTCGGGATCTGCCTCAGCCAAATGGCAGCCCATTGACAGGCTGGGCATGTCAGTGGTGGTGCGCGAAGAGATGTTCGGCTCCGACTGGTCGCCTCTGATTCCGGCATTTTTCATTGACGGAGTAGTGCTGCCTGAAGGCAACGTCACTCTCAAGGGCTCCATTTCACGCAACTACCGCGTTCCGACTCTCAACGACCTCTATTTCCTGCCGGGTGGTAATCCTGACCTGCGCAATGAGCACGGTTTCACCTATGATCTTGGCGCAAGCTTCGAGATAGGCAAGAAGGAAGTCTACAGCCTGAGCGGAAGTGTCACCTGGTTTGACTCTCGTATCGACGATTGGATAATATGGCTGCCGACCACCAAGGGATTTTTCTCACCCCGCAATGTCAAGGAGGTGCATGCCTATGGCGTTGAGGTCACCGGCAATCTCGGCGTTCAGCCGTTCAAGGGATGGTTTCTCGATCTGAACGGGTCATATTCGTGGACCCCGTCGATCAATGAGGGAGAAAAGATGTCACCTGCCGACCAGTCGGTTGGCAAGCAGCTGCCATACGTGCCGAAGCATTCGGCATCGCTGACGGGGCGGCTGTCATGGCGTTCGTGGGGATTTCTTTATAAATGGTGCTGGTATTCCGAGCGGTTCACCATGTCGAGCAACGACTATACCCTCACCGGACATCTTCCTGAGTATTTCATGAGCAATATCTCTCTCGAAAAAGGGCTGTCGTTCAAGCCTATCGATCTGTCGCTGAAACTTGCAGTCAACAATCTTTTCAACGAAGACTATCTTTCGGTGCTTTCGCGCCCTATGCCCGGCATCAACTTCGAATTTTTCATCGGCATAACGCCGAAGTTCGGAAAGAAAAAGTGATCCGGCCGGCTATGTTATCCGGCCAGTCCGAGGCATAGCTGTCTGTCAGCCAGATTCTCAGCACCTTTGATTGAAATTACCAAAATGCAACGCACCCTGACGAATATCGCGACATTCGTCAGGGTGCGAAATATTTTAAGAACTTTTATGGGAGAAAAGCAGTATGCTTTACCGGTCGGAGATCAAAAGAAGTAGGTGACGCGTATGTCCCAGGTGCGGTTTTTGGCGCTGTAGTCTGTTAGGACTTTTGCCTTCAGCGCATAAGTCATGCCCCAGGTGTAGGAGGCTGAGAGCTGCCAGTTTTTCAGGATTTCGGCTCCGACACCGGCTGTCAGACCGAGGTCTCCGCCGGAGAATTTCATGGCGTCACATTTGCCGTATGCCACCTGGATGTCAAAGGTCGGTCCGCCAAAGACGAAGGGAGCCAGATAGTCCTCGAATCCTTGAAAGCGGGTGTATTTGAATTTCAGATGGAAGGGGATCTGGATGTTGTGGATATAGATGCGTTCCTTGCCATAAGAGTCTTCCCACATAGGAAAATCGCCCATATTGAGCGAGGCTCCCAACTGTTCATAGCGCAGGCCGAGGTCAATGCCGAAGCCGATGCCCGGAAACATCATTTCGCCGTTGATACCGGCAGATTCTCCAAAGCCCTGATCAACGGTCAGGATTTTCTGCTTGAACTTGAAGCTGTTGAAATTGACTCCGACGGTAGGACCCCAGCGGAACTGGGCCGATGCACCGAACGCTCCGAGAAGAGCCAGAAGAAATATGATGAATCTAAGGGGTGTCCTGTTCATAAACTTTATAAGTAAATTGACTTTTTTGTAAAACACGAACGCAAAGTTACAACTTTTTCTTTAAATTTCTTGATATGACATAATTTTATCATAACTTTGCATCAATCATTCATCACATCCCAACAACGTAATTCAGTAATACCAACTACCGGATACACATGAAAAAATACATTTTAGGCACAGTAGCTCTCTCGCTCGCTTTCGGTGCTTTCGCAGATGAAAGCAAGGCGAAAAACGACACCGTCGGCGGCTTCAAGTTCACCGATGTGAAGTTAGTCAAGACCACTCCGGTCAAAGACCAGAACAAGTCAGGAACCTGCTGGAGTTTCTCCGGAATCTCTTTCCTTGAGGACGAAATCCTCCGCAAGACAGGCAAGGAAGTGGATCTTAGCGAGATGTTCATTGTGCGCCACTGCTACAATGACAAAGCTGACAAGTATATCCGCATGAACGGCACCATCAACTTCGCCCAGGGCGGCAGTACTCTCGATGTGCCTTATGTGATGGTCAACTACGGACTTGTGCCTGAAGAAGCATACACCGGTCTGCAATATGGGACCGAGAAGCACGAGCACGCCGAACTCAGTTCGGTGCTTACCTCGATGGTCAATTCCGTGAACAGCGCCAAAACCAAGTCTCCAGTATGGAAAAAGGCATTCAAGGGAGCGCTCGATGCATATTTCGGCGAACTGCCCGAAACATTCGAGTATGAAGGCAAGACCTACACTCCGCAGAGTTTCGCACAGTCACTCGGCATCAACGCGGCCGACTATATCCCCGTAACCTCATTCACCCACCATCCGTTCTATCAGTCATTCGCTATCGAAGTGGCTGACAACTGGCTCTGGGAGAAATATCACAATGTGCCTATGGAAGAGATGAAAGCCATAGTTGATAACGCTCTTGACAACGGCTATTCCGTAGCCTGGGCTGCCGATGTCAGCGAACCCGGCTTCAACTGGACCGACGGCTACGCTGTGATTCCCAAAAAGAAAACCGAGAAAGACATGAACGGAACCGAACTCGCCCGCTGGGTGAAGCTCAGCGACAGAGACCGGGAGAAGGAAAGCAACAAGATCTCCGGTCCGCGCGAGGAAATCACAGTGACCCAGGAACTCCGTCAGGAAATGTTTGACAAGCAGGAGACTACCGATGACCACGGCATGGTGATAGTGGGAAAGGCCGTTGACCAGGAAGGCAACAAATACTACAAGGTGAAGAACTCCTGGGATACCAATCACGTTTATGACGGTTTCTTCTACGTGTCAGAACCTTACTTCCTTGCAAAGACTCTTGACATTCTCGTGAACCGCGAGGCTATTCCAAAGAACATCGCCAAGAAGATGAAAATCTGATTTTTTGAAATCTTACGGCTTGCAGGAGCCTGAGCGGAGGCGCTGACGGCGTTTAGCAAGTTCAGTCATCACCATTCCGGCGATTATAAGCAACATGGCCACAATCTGGAACCAACGGATTGTGGCCACTTTCATTATCACCGAGGCGATTGTAGCCACGACCGGGAGGAAATACTGATACATCGAGACCAGTTCACTGCCAATGAGTTTCTCTGCGGGGTTGATCAGGAAGTAGGACAGGAATGTGGGGCAGAGCAGCACGAAAGTGATGCAGACCCAGGGCAACCATGAGGTGGAATGGAATATTGCGGCATGGGGCAATGACGGAAGCAGGAACAAAGCCGGAATACATGACATCAGGAAAACCCAGCGGAGCATGGAGACCGGACGATAGGTCTGCATGGGGCGTTCGAGAATGACGAGATAGAAAGCATAGCAGAGAGTTGAGGCGAAAGCGAGAAGATCGCCGAGCAGTCTGTCGGAGCCATGCCCGTTGCCATGATTCGAGGCTATGACTATTACGGCTCCGGCAAAGGCCACGATGACTCCGCCGATCTCAAGCAGAGTGGCCCGACGGTGCTGAAACAGGATTCCGATCAGAATGACGAACACAGGCGGGAAGGTCATGATGATGGAAATGTCAATCGGGTCGCCATAGCGCAGCGACATGTTGAAGAGATACATGAAGCAGAACAGGCCGAGGGCGCCACCGAGGAATATGCGCAGGTAGTCATGACGGGAGATGCGCTCGGTCTTCACAAACAACGAGGCGAGCCACATCAGTATGCAGCCCCCTCCAAGTCTGAAAAGAGTGAGATCGACAGAAGACATCCATTCGGGGATCAGAAGTTTGGCAACCGGGATGTTGACACCGAAAAATATTGTTGACAACATGATCAGCAGGTTGCCTTTTATCAGTTCACCGGCAGAACGCGGGCGCAGGTCGGGATCGATCGGAGTATTGGCCATAGAGGTGTGTTTTTATAAGGTCTTTCATTTTAACAACAATATTGAGTAAATTTGCACTGCTAAAAATTGTCAAATCATCTAAAACGCCATCTGTGAAACTCCATCTTTTCAATCCTGAAAACGATCTCGCACTCGGCCTGGGATGCCGCAACTATACTCCCCCGCCCCACGCAGCCGCCATCCACCGGGCGGGCGCTCTGCTGCCTCTGTGGTGGGCCGGGGAGGATGATCTGGTCATCGCCCCGGAAGGACTGGCGGCTGATGCCGGACAGCTGAAAGAGAGGTTCGGCCTTCACGGCAATATTTTCACCGGGCAGCCTGTGAAAGCCACTCCTGCTCCTTGGGGATGGAGTGCCGATGCCAAACGGCAGTTCACGCTGGCAGGGGTCAGGCCGGAAACACTGCCGTCAGACGAGATGATAGGCAGGCTGCGCCTGCTCAGCCACCGGCGCATGACAATAGAAATCATAAAAGGTCTTGAGGGGGACTATCCGATTCCGACAGAGGTAACAGATCCGGAGTCAGTGGTCGAGGCCGAGAGGCTTTCGCCCGGATGTTTCATCAAGTCTCCGTGGTCAGGGAGCGGGCGCGGTGTGTTCTGCGCGCGTTCGCTTGACAAAAAGGCGCTCTACAAGCGGGCCGCAGGCATTATACACCGCCAGGGAAGCGTGATGGTGGAGCGCGGGCTTGACAAAGAGCTTGATTTCGCGGCGCTTTTCCATGCAGAAGGCGGTCGGGTGTGTTTCAGAGGCTGGTCTGTGTTCAAGGCTGAATCAAGAGGCATGTACAGCGGAAACATTGTGGCTCCGCAGAGCCGCCTCCACGAAATTATCTGCGGATACCTGCCTGCAGAGATGCTGGCTGATACCATCAGTCGCGAAGAAGAGATACTGAGCCGGATTGCAGGCGACTGCTATGAGGGATGGCTCGGCATTGACATGATGGTCTATCGCGAGAATGGGGAGATGAAACTGATGCCCTGCGTGGAAATGAATCTGCGCATGACAATGGGGGTGGCCGCAATGAAAATTGGAGAAAAGCTGTCGCTGCAGACTCCGGCTCTGCTTGCGTGGCGGCACAGGGCTGATGAAGCTGACCTCGAAGGCTCTACCATTCTACTGCCTCCGTCAGACGGTTTTGCTCTGACTCTGACCGAGATCGGGGAACAGACACAATGAGCCATCCAAAGAGGTTGTCAGAAAACAACCTCCAAGAGGGTGTTTCATAACACCCTCTAAACAAGAGTTTTCAATACGGAGTAGAGACGCTGCACGGGAAGGCCCATGACATTGTAGAAACTACCTGAAATGCCCTTGATTCCGGCGGCGCCGATCCATTCCTGGATGCCATAGGCTCCGGCTTTGTCGAAAGGCTTGTATTTCGCCACATAGTAGGCTATCTCATCGGCTGCCAGAGGAGCGAAGTCCACGACTGACTCGGCAGAAAATGTCTGGCAAAGGTCAGGAGTGCGCACGGTCACACCTGTGACCACTTTCTGTTCACGCCCCTGCATAAGAGTTATCATACGGCAGGCATCAGCCTCATCTACAGGCTTTCCGAGCACCTTGCCATCAAGGATGACCACAGTGTCGGCCGTAATGACCACTTTCTTTTCGCCGGGAGCCAAGGGATAGGCCGAGGCTTTAAGACGCGATAGATAAACCGGAACTTCTTCAGCGGGAGTGCCGTCAGGGACGATCTCGTCGACCGGATGGGATGTGTCGACACGGAAATTAACGTCGAGCATTTCCAGAAGCTCCCTGCGGCGGGGAGATCCGCTGGCGAGGATCACTTCATAGCCGCTCAGATTGTCAAGAGGATGAAACATTTTTTCGTTCGGAATATGTAGGAGATAGTATGATGGATGATTCTCACCGTCTAAGTATGCGGTGGACGGGAATGTGGCTTATCAGACGAGTGTTGATGAAACTTACAAGCAGACCGACACCCAGGGCTGCAACGAGAGTGCCCTCGCGCACACCGATGATGGAATGAGTCATGGCAAGCGAGGTCACAACGGCCAGAAGCACCAGGCCGACATCGACCATGACTTTAACGCGGCCAAAGTCTTTGCCGAAACGGCGGGCGGCGTATTTCACGAAACCTTCACCGCTCATGGCCACTACATTGGGTTTTATCTCCAGCACCACACCGAAGGCCTGGATGAGACAGCCGACGGCGAGAAATGCAAGCGCGCCGGCATAGGACTCCGGAGTCATGCCCCGGAAGAGATACATATTGATGTCAAGAAAGGCTGAGAAAAGCAGAGAGAAGGGGATCTGCATCATGATCTCCATATAGTCACGGCGTGTTCCGATGCCACGGAGAAACCAGAACTGTCCGGCTATGAGCAGCATGTTGAGAATGAAAGTGGCCATTCCGAGAGTAAGCGGAGTGTTGAGGCTCAGGACATAGGAAAAACTTGAAATGGGAGATGTCCCCAGCGATGAACGAATTATCAATACCACACCCAGTGTCAGAAAATACAGGCCTATGATAAATACCGCATACCTGATGATCCAATTTCTCATAATTATATTTTTTATTGTTCTCTCCGTTCTTACCGCGTTGATCTGAATCTGATGGCCGGAGCCATATTTTTTGCAAAATTACAAATTTTTTTCGAAAAATTTTGGATGAAAGAAAAATGTCCCTACCTTTGCAGTGTGTTAGTAATGTACAACACTAAACAACAACATCACATTTCTGACTCAAGCACAACAGGCACCAACATCTCCAACAAAAATCACATCTGTAAAATGAAAAAGACAATCTTATCTCTACTTCTCATTATTTCAGCCGCCGTCTGTGGCAACGCACAGCTTTTATGGAAAATTTCAGGCAACGGACTTGAAAAACCGTCATATCTTTTCGGCACACACCACGTGGCTCCCGTTTCAGTCATCGACAGTGTGGCAGGGCTCAACGAAGCCATCGCATCGGCCGATAAAATCTATGGCGAAATGATAATGTCAGAATCCATGTCGCCCCAGTCGCAGCAGATCATGATGGGCTATGCTATGGCTCCACAGGACAGTCTGCTGACTTCAGTGCTCACTCCCGCCCAGACCGACTCCCTTGACGTGATGCTCAGACACTACATGGGGGCGATGGCCTCCGCCAAGCAGTTTGCCCAGCTCAAACCGGCCATGCTCTGCACTCTTATAGCCCTGATTCAGAATCAGACTGTGTTTCCTAACTTCAACCCTCAGCAGCAGATCGACGGCGAGATCCAGAAACGCGGAGCCGCACTCGGAAAAGAAATCGGCGGATTCGAGACCATCGATGACCAGTGTAACGCTCTTTTCGGATCGTCAATCATTGAACAGGCCGAGAGCCTGATGGAGATGGTGCGCAACGACAGTCATGCAGCCGAGATGGCAAAAAAACTTGCAAAGGCCTATCTTGCAGGTGACCTCAACCAGATGCTCGAACTCATGGAAGATCCGGCCAGCGGCTCATCTGATGAATGGAGCGAACGCATGATCAACAGGCGCAACGCAAACTGGGCGCGCATCATGGCCGGACTGCTGCCAAGTGCTTCCGTATTGATCGCCGTCGGTGCCGGACATCTGCCCGGCGAGAAGGGTCTCATCAGTCTTCTGCGCAAAGAGGGCTATTCGGTAGAAGCCGTCAAATGATTTCCGGAATTACACCTATATTAATATATACCTTATTATATATACAGCCATGATCACCATTAACCATCTGACCTATTCCTATCGCTACGGATTCACAGCCATCAGCGATGCGACGGCATCAATCGCTCCGGGCATCCATCTGCTTCTCGGCGAGAACGGTGCCGGAAAAACGACACTCCTGCGGCTGATAGCCGGCCTGCTCTTCCCGTCGGCAGGAAGCGTAGAGGCTGACGGCTGCGACATGAGCCGGCGTTGTCCATCGACTCTGAAAAAAGTGTTCATGCTCCCTGACTCGATGGAGATTCCGGCCACCACGATCAGAGGATTCGCCGGAATGCACAGCCGCTTCTACCCTACCTTCTCTCAGGAGACATTCGAGGAAAACCTTCATGATTTCCGACTGACCGGCCATGAGAATTTCAATCAGCTCTCACTCGGTCTGCGCCACAAGTCACTGCTTGCCTATGTGCTTGCGTTAGGGGTAGACGTGCTGCTCCTCGATGAACCGGCCAACGGTCTTGACATCGACTCAAAGAAGACACTGCGCAATATGCTTGCACGATGCACCGGCCCGGACCAAACCGTCATCGTCTCCACCCACACCGTCTCGGACCTTCGGGAACTGTATGACGGACTGATCATGCTATCGCGCGGACGATTGCTTCTGGCACGTCCCACATGGGAGATAGCCGAGAAGATCTCCTGCGTGGCCACCCCTATCCCGCCGGCCGACGCACTGTTCACCGAGCAGGGGCCAGGAGTGTTTCTCTCCGTCACCGCCAACCGTGGCAACGAAGACAGCGATCTGAATTACGCGCTTCTCTACTCGGCCCTTATGTCAGGCGCACGCGATGCCATCCTGAATCAAATCAATTCACAAACATCTGAATCATAGCAGCAATGGACACAATAGCCACTCTCAACGACAAATTCTCATGGCGCCGCTGCCTGAGCATCGGCCTGCTGTATAAGAAATCCATAATCTATTACCTCTCCGGTTCGGCGGCAGTTTCGCTTCTGTGCGTCCTGCTGGTAGAACTCGTCAACCACTCCGGAGGCAATGTGATGGCCACATATTCGCTGACAAGCCTGCTCGTGGCAGCCGCCTTCTATTTCAGCCCTATCATGTTTGCCCGGCGTGATGACACTATCATGACGCTCCTGCCGGTCAAGACATCTGAAAAACTTGTGTTCTATCTGCTCTTAGTGCTCGTGGTGACTCCCGCCGTGATCGAAAGCATCTGGTACGGACTAAACCTGATCTTCTCGATGATCAACAAGGACTGGGATCTGACAAAAGTTGTCTCTGCCTATCTTTCAGACTCAGGTACTAACTTAGGCGACGAGAACGAATGCCAGCTAAAAATATCTCAGGTCATAGCCGGATGCATCCAGGCATTCGCCCTCATCATCACCGGTCTGTATGTAGTGCTCCGCAGCACCCTCCACCGCGTTGTCAAATCAATGAGCAGCGTTTTAGGCATGATATTCTTTATCCTGATTATGGCCGGAGTGACCGGAGGCGTGATTGCCGTGGCCAAAATGAGCATCGATACCGATCCGACAGAACTTTCAGCCATAATAGTTGAAGAAATGATGCCTTATATGATAGTAATGTGGGGTGCCATGCTTATCTACGGACTTTTCATGACATACAGAATATACCGCCTGCTCGCCACACGTCAGGCCAAAAACTGATATCTTTCATGGATTTTACATCTGACAAACCAATTTACCGACAGATCATAGACTTCAGCTTCGGCCAGATCCTGACAGGAGCCTGGACGGCCGGCGAACGGGTGCCGTCAGTCAGGGAACTTTCAGTGCAACTGTCAGTCAACAGCCACACAGTGCTGAAGGCTTATGAATATCTTCAGGCGGAAGGGATCATAGTCTCGCGCCGCGGCATGGGCTTCTATCTGACCGCCGATGCACTGGAGCAAGTCAACCAGGCACGTCGCCGCGAGTTTTTCGACTCGACTCTCACCGGCCTCTTCAGGGAGATGGAACTGCTCGGCATTTCCATTGACGAAGTGGTCAGCAAATACAACAGCCGTTCATAGAGCTGCCGAAAAGCCATGCCGGACAGACGCAAGCCTGCCGGAAACCATCGAGAAGGTTTCCGGCAGGCTATATGTGTGAGTTTGCGTTATTGGGTCTGCTTATTCAGACGGTCAGAGACAACGGCTGATATTCATTCGGCAGTGGCTGATCAATAGTTCCACTGGCAGGCAACCATTCGGAGACTGTTGCAACCGATGGTGCGGAAGTCAATGATAGTATTGTAGCGACAGTTGATGTAGGTAAGAGCCTGGTCGAACGAAACATCAAGAGTGTTGAGCTGGTTGTTGTTACAGATCAGACGCTGGAGGAAGGTCTGGTTTGCGAGATCCAGAGTGGTGAGATCATTGTAAGAACAGTCGACATACTGGAGGTTGGCGCAGTTTTCAACAGAGAGTGTGGTCAGATCATTGTAGGAGCAGACGAGGTCGAGAAGAGCGCTGCAGTCACGGACTCCGAGAGAAGTCATGTTGTTGTCAGAGCAGATGAGAGTGGCAAGCGAAGGCAGCCCGGAGATGATCAGATTAGCGATTTCGTTGTCATCCACATTGAGGTTCTGAAGATTCTCCACACCTGTGAGCTGAAGGGTTGTAAGCTTGTTGTAACCGCAATAGAGGTTCTTGAGAGCTGTACAGCCTGACACATTCAGAGCTTCCAGATGGCAACCCTGACAGTTGAGGGTCTTGAGGTTGAAACTGTTGGCAAGGCTGAGTTCCACAAAGAGGTTGCTTGACACATTGAGATTCTGAAGAAGCGGAGTGTCAGAAAGGTCAATTTCAGTAAGACGGTTCTTGTAGACAGCTACCTGCACGAGATTCTTACAACCTGAGAAGTCAACCTGAGTGAGCTTGTTGCGGCTTGCGTTGAGATCAGACAGTGCCGGACAGTTGGCGACGCTGAGTGTTGTGAGTTCGTTACGTGAGACATCGACTTTGGCAAGAGCTTTGAAATTGGCGAGGTTGAGGGTGCCAGCCAATTTTTTGTCTTTCCATTCGATGGCGGTTACATGTCCGTTTTCGACTGTCACACCTTCAATCGAGGCGATGGCATTGATGTCGGAAACTTTAAGGGCCGATGCATTGGTTCCCTCTTTTGCGGGCTCAGAAAGAAAAGCCTTAAGCTGTTTAGCTTCATTCTTGTCAAGACTCTGAGCAAATGCAGCCACGCTACCCAGCATGATTGCAATGATTAATAACGCTTTTTTCATAAAACAATAGTTGGTTTTGTTAATTTTATCTATCTAACAAACCGTGTTTATGAAAAGTTTTATGACCGTTAAAAATCGTTTCCTCAATAGGCTCAGAGGCCATATTTTTTTATAGCCTGTTCTCCAGAATATTCATTAACGCATGAAATCCAGTCATATCGCATCAGAAGGGAGCTACGTCGTCGCCGGGCGCACCGAGGATGTCGGCCGAGCCGCCGCTGAACGGGCTTGCCGGCTGTCCGAAGCCTCCGCCGCCAAAATCATCATCGCCGGCATTGAGGCGCGACACTTTGGAGCCGCTTGTCATCTCCGGCTCGCTGTCCCAGTTCTCGAAACGGGCATAGCGCGATTTGAATCGCATCTTCACATCGTCCACACGGCCGCTACGGTGCTTTGCCACGATGAATTCGGCCAGGCCGCGGATGTCATTGCCGGCGGCATCGACCCCTGAACGCAGGTAATATTCCGGACGGTGGATGAAGCAGACAATGTCGGCATCCTGTTCGATCGCACCTGATTCACGAAGGTCGCTCAGCTGCGGACGTTTTCCATCCTTGCTGTCGGCGCCACGCGATTCTACACTTCGGTTAAGCTGCGAGAGGGCCACGATGGGGATGTTGAGTTCCTTGGCAAGCTGTTTGAGCGAGCGCGAGATCATGGAGACCTCCTGCTCTCGCGAACCGAATTTCATGCCTGAGGCATTCATGAGCTGGAGGTAGTCGATGATTATGAACGAGACGTTGTGCTCTCTGACAAGTCGGCGCGCCTTGGTGCGCAGTTCGAATATCGAAAGCGAGGCCGTGTCGTCTATATATAAAGGTGCACTGTAGAGGTTCTTGACTCTTGACATGAGCTGATCCCACTCCATCTGCGTCAGCTGACCGCTTTTGATCTTCTCGCCTTCAATCTCGCAGGTGTTCTGGATCAGACGGTTGACGAGCTGGAGGTTAGACATTTCAAGCGAAAAGATGGCCACGGGGATATTATAGTTGACAGCCATGTTCTTGGCCATCGAGAGCACGAATGCGGTCTTGCCCATCGCAGGACGGGCCGCAATGATGATAAGGTCGCTTCGCTGCCAGCCTGAAGTCAGTTTGTCAAGTTCATGATAGCCCGTCTCAAGACCTGAAAGACCGGAGGCACGGTTGGCGGCCGTCTGGATCTGCTCGATGGCCGAGTTGATCACAGGATCGATCTGTGTGACGTCTTTCTTGACATTACGCTGCGAGATTTCAAAGAGCTTGCCTTCGGCTTCCTGGAGAAGGTCGTCCACATCGTAGCTCTCGTCAAAAGCCTGCGCCTCGATCTGCGATGCGAATTTAATAAGTTCGCGCGCGAGATATTTCTGAGCCACGATGCGGGCATGGAACTCTACGTGAGCTCCTGAAGCCACTCTCGAAGTCAGTTCGGAGATGCGCAGCGGACCGCCGGCAGCCTCCAGTTCGCCCATCAGACGCAGCTTTTCGGTGACGGTGAGCATGTCGATGCTCTGCTGCGCGGCACCGAGACTCTGAATGGCGGCATAGATCTTCTGATTTGACGGATCGTAGAACGATTCTGGTTTCAGAATGTCACAGACAACCGTGTAGGCATCCTTTTCAAGCATAAGCGCGCCGAGCACCGCCTCTTCAAGATCGTTGTCGCGCGGAGGGATGCGGCCTCCGTGGTCAAAGACTGAGACATGTTGCGGTTTCGATGTTCTTCGCTGAGAGCCTGATGTGTTGTCCTGTGGCATGGCTGTGATATAGTGATGTTGTGGCTTTGTTAAGACGATTTTTCATACAAAGGTACGAAAAAGTTTCATCTTTCCGCCACTCAGAGCTTGTTTAAAAACAATAGTTAAAATCTGAGCGAAAGTTTTGAGGTGGATATGGTTCTGATTACACATGTCAGAAAAAAGCGCTACCTTTGCCTGAAATTTATACCGATTATTCTTTCACGAAGCACATTTCCTCCGTATGATCTTGTTTCCCAATGCAAAAATCAATCTCGGCCTTGACATTCTGCGCCGTCGGCCTGACGGCTATCATGACATTGAGACCGTGATGATCCCTGTCCCCTGGTGCGATGTTCTTGAGATAGTTCCGGCCAAGGGAAGCGAAACCACTCTGACTGTCAGCGGACGCCGGGTGGATTGTCCGCCTGAAAAAAATCTTGTGATGAAAGCCTACAGGGCTCTCGCCGAGACTGTGGAACTGCCGCCGGTCGACATTTTTCTGCGCAAGATCATACCCGACGGAGCCGGACTTGGAGGCGGATCGGCCGATGCGGCATTTACGCTCCGCGGGCTCAACGAGCTTTTCGCTCTCGGACTTTCCGACAGCCGGCTTGCTGAAATAGCCGCCGGACTCGGAGCCGACTGCCCCTTCTTCATCTATAACCGTCCGATGCTGTGCACCGGGATAGGTACGGAATTCACTCCGGCCGAAGTCAGCCTAAGCGGCCTCACCATAGTCATTGTCAAACCTCCGACAAGTGTGCCGACAGCCGAAGCCTACCGCCACATCACTCCGTCCATACCACAGACACCCATAGCCGGGATCATCTCCCGCCCCATAAGCGAATGGCGCGGACGGCTTAAAAACGACTTCGAACCGTCGGTATTTCCCGCCTACCCTTCAGTCAGCGAGATCAAGGAAAAAATGGAAGGACTCGGAGCCGTCTACACCTCCTTGTCAGGTTCAGGCTCATCGGTCTACGGCCTCTTCGACAATGACATTTTGGCAGACTGTCTGACAGAGACTTTCGCCGGTTCGGCTGTGTTCAGTTCAAAACTCTGATACCGCCGTCAGGCATCCGCTTTTTGTTGGACTATTGAACGTTATGCGCTCCGGTTTGTTGTAAAATCAGAAAGGGGCATGGCCAAAAGCACGTTTTGTCGGAAAAATATCTGCCTGACAGACATTTTGGCAACCTTTTTGCATGATACAAGAGAATAATCCTACGATAAATCAAAAAAACGACATAAATATTATGAGCCACAAGCAAAATAACCATCAGGACAACGCCACTCCCCGCAAGGACGAGACTATGGACGGAAACGCAGCCGTTCTTGACGATGTCCAGGAAGCTTTTGACGAGCAGAATTCTGTCGAAGACGAAGAAAACGCCATCATCGACAAGCAGCTTTCCGATATCGATGCCCTGACACAACAGCTGAAAGACGCCGAGGCCCAGGTGGAGAAAGAGAAGAAAGAATATCTCTTCCTCATGGCTGAGTTTGACAATTTCCGCAAACGCACGGGCAAGGAAAAATCAGATATCATCCGCAACGCATCAGAGAGCGTGCTCAAAGGACTGCTCCCAATCGTCGACGACTTCGAACGCGGACTTGAGGCAAGCGCGAAACTCGAAGATCCGTCTTCGATCCGCGAAGGCATGGAGCTGATCTATCAGAAACTCGTCAAATTCCTCGCTTCCAACGGCGTGAAACCCATTGAAAGCAACGGCCGGCCATTTGACGCCGAACTCCATGAGGCGATAGCTATGGTACCCGTGGCCGACGAATCGCAGAAAGGTATCGTAATCGACACTCCGACCAAAGGATATACAATCAACGACAAAGTGCTCCGCCATGCCAAAGTGGCTGTGGGCCAGTAAGCAGCTTCTCCACTTATGGCTAACAAAAGAGACTATTACGAAGTGCTCGGCGTTGACAAAAACGCTGACGAAAAGACCATAAAGAGCGCCTATCGCAAAAAGGCCATCCAGTATCACCCTGACAAGAATCCCGGCGACAAGGAAGCCGAGGAGAAGTTCAAGGAAGCTGCCGAGGCCTATGATGTGCTCTCCAATCCCGAAAAACGCGCCAAATATGACCAGTTCGGCCACAATATGGGTCCGCAGGGCTTCCCAGGCGGAGGAGGAGGTTTCCATGCCGGAGGATTCTCGATGGAAGACATCTTCTCGCAGTTCGGCGACATCTTCGGAGGTGGATTCGGCAACATGGGCGGTTTCGAGACCGCCGGAGGCCGGGCCCGCCGCCAGCGCCGCGGTTCCGACCTGCGCATAAAGGTCAAGATGACTCTCGCCGAAATAGCGACCGGAGTCACCAAGACGCTCAAGATTCCTACTCTTGCCAAAGACACCCACTGTGACGGCACCGGAGCCAAAGACGGCACCGCATTCTCCACATGTCCCACCTGCGGCGGTTCGGGCACCGTACTGCGCCAACAGCAGACCCTGTTCGGCATCTCACAGTCAGCCGTAGAATGTCCGCAGTGTAAGGGTGAAGGCAAGATCATCAATGAAAAATGCAGTTTCTGCCACGGCGAAGGCGTGGTCCGCGAAGACCGCACTGTGACCTTCACCATTCCGGCAGGTGTGGCTGACGGACAGACTCTGACCGTCAAGGGCCAGGGCAACGCCGCCATCCACGGCGGAGTAAACGGCGACCTCCTTGTGGTCATCGAAGAAATCAAGAGCCCCGAACTCATCCGTGACGGCAACGACGTCATCTATAACCTTATGCTCGACATTCCGACAGCCGCTCTCGGCGGATCAGTCGAAGTGCCGACCATCACTGGCCGTGCCCGCCTGAAAATTCCGGCCGGCACACAGCCGGGCAAGGTTCTGCGCCTGCGCGGAAAAGGACTCCCCTCGACCGACGGCTACGGAACAGGCGACGAGCTTATCAACGTCATGGTCTACATCCCCGAAAACCTCACCGATGAAGAGAAGAAAGCCATCGAGTCGCTGCAGGGCAAACCCAACATGACTCCCAGCCAGTCGACCAAAGACCGCATCTTCAGCAAACTCCGCCACATATTCGAATAACAAACGCAGGGCTCTGCTATATAAATTCCCCGTGCCGACAACAAATTTGCAATCCCGGCATGGGGAATTTTGCATCCACACCCACGATATTTGAGATTGATTGAGTATCTTTGCAGTCATAAAAACCAAATATCATGTCACATACCCACGAGGAAAAAATCGAGGCTCTGGGACGGGTGATCGACACGCTTGACATTCTGCGTGTGAAATGTCCCTGGGATGCCAAACAGACCAACGAATCACTGCGACCGAACACCATAGAGGAAGTCTATGAACTTTGCGACGCTCTTATAAACGAAGACAACGCCAATATTCGCAAGGAGCTCGGCGATGTGCTTCTCCATGTGCTTTTCTATGCCAAAATCGGCGAGGAGAAAGGCGCCTTTGACATCGCAGACGTCTGCGATGCGCTCAACTCGAAACTGATCTACCGCCATCCGCACGTGTTTGGCGACACTTCCGTCAACTCTACCGACGAGGTGCTCCAGAACTGGGAAGAACTCAAACTGAAAGAAAAAGGCGGCAACAAGACCGTGCTTTCCGGAGTCCCCGCCGCCCTTCCGGCAATGATAAAGGCAGACCGCATTCAGGAAAAAGCCGCCAACGTTGGTTTCGACTGGGAAAAACCGGCGCAGGTCTGGGAAAAGGTGCGCGAAGAACTTAGCGAATTCGAAGAGGCCGTAGGCTCGATGGATGCCGCTCACCGAGAAGAGGAGATGGGCGATCTGATCTTCAGCATCATCAACGCCGCCAGGCTCTACAAGATCAATCCCGAAAACGCGCTCGAAAAAACCAACAGGAAATTCATCAAACGCTTCAATTATCTTGAGAAAAAAGCGCATGAAGCCGGCAAGACTCTTAAGGAAATGACACTGGCAGAAATGGATGCGATCTGGGAGGAAGCCAAAAGTCTATGAACTATAACGAACTGAACGCCCATCAGCGCGATCCGTTTCTCAGCTTCGATGCCGGGACCCACACCTATACCGTAGGTGACCTGACACTGACATCCGTGACAACCATCGTGGATAGCTGCTTCCCGAAATTCGATGCCGACTACTGGGCGGCGCGCAAGGCTCCCGCAATGGGGCTGACAGCCGAGGAGCTGAAAGCACGGTGGGAGGAAAACGCCCGCCGTTCGCGCGAGCTCGGCACTATAATGCACGACCGTATCGAGCGCTATTATCTCGGCGATGATTACGGCGATGACGGCGACGCATATGCCATGTTCCGCCATTTCGCAGCGGCCGAGCGTCTCTACCCTTACCGCACAGAATGGCGCATATATATGGAGGACTACGGTGTGGCCGGCACTCTCGACTTTCTGGAGCGACGCCCCGACGGCACCTTTAATATATATGACTGGAAACGGTCAAAAAAGCTTGTCCGTCCTGACGGGCAGACCGAGCGCACAAGCCGTTTCGGAGCCAAAGGCCTCCACCCGGTGAGACATCTCGACGACTGCTCCTACATGCACTATGCCCTTCAGCTGAGCATCTACAGATTCATACTCGAAGAGCGCTACGGAATCAGCATCAATGACATGAAGCTCGGAGTGTTCCATCCTGAATGCCCTATGGCCTACATCATCCCCGTCCCCTATCTGCGTATAGAAGCCCAGGCCGTTCTGGCCGACCACCAGCGCAAATTCAAGACCCTGACAGCGGAGCAGATAGTTAATTTTGTTTAAAACGCGACAAAAACTGGATCTATTCTGTTACTATTGCCCTATATTTGCGTAATATAACTGAAATAACAAAAACATACTCAATTCATTTCACCAAACCACCAATCATGATCAAAGCTACATTCAGATTATTGTCGGCAGCACTCGTCATGGTCTTCATGGCTCTTCCCGGAATAATCAGAGCGCAGGATCAGAATCCGATGCTCCAGCCTCTGCCCGTAGACACTGCAGTGCGTATCGGCAAACTGCCTAACGGCCTGACTTACTACATCCGTCACAACGAATACCCCAAGGGACAGGCAGATTTCTACATCGCCCAGAACGTCGGATCTATTCTTGAGGAAGACAGCCAGAGCGGTCTCGCCCACTTCCTCGAACACATGTGTTTCAACGGCACCACAAATTTCCCCGGCAATCTGCTCCGCGACTGGCTCGAATCAATCGGTGTGAAATTCGGCGCCAACCTCAACGCCTATACAGGTGTAGACGAGACTGTCTACAACATCAGCAATGTCCCGGTGGCCCGCGAAAGCGTCCAGGACTCCTGCCTTCTCATATTGCATGACTGGGCCAATGACCTCACACTCGCTCCTGAGGAAATAGACAAGGAACGCGGTGTGATCCATGAAGAGTGGCGCCGCTCAATGCAGGGTCAGATGCGAATCCTCGAAAAGATCCTGCCTGACCTCTACCCAGACTCAAAATACGGGCACCATCTGCCCATCGGCAAGATGGAGATCGTTGACAACTTCCCCTATCAGGCTCTGCGCGACTACTATGAAAAATGGTATCGTCCCGACCAGCAGGCCGTGATCGTGGTGGGAGACATTGACGTTGACCGCATCGAAGGCAAGATCAAAGAGATGTTCTCATCGATCGAGATGCCTGAAAATGCCGCAGAGCGCGTCTATACCCCCGTGCCTGACCACAAAGGCACTCTCTACGGAATCGGCAGCGATCCTGAACAGAAAAATCTTGTAGCCCAGATGATGTTCATATTCGATCCGATACCTGCTGAACTGAAAAACACCCCTGCCTATTTCGTCAACAGCTATATCCAGGCCATGATATCGTCAATGATCAACAACCGTCTTAACGAAATCTCATCCAGACCGGACTCTCCATTTGCCGGCGCCGGAATTGATTTCGGCGGTTACTTCCTTTCTTCGAAAGTGAAAGATGCCATGAGCGGATCTGTAGCTTCAAAGAACAATGACATCATCCTGCCCCTCCAGGCTCTCTATCGCGAGCTTCTGCGCGCACAGCGCGGCGGTTTCACCCAGAGTGAATATGACCGCGCACGCAGCGAATATCTTTCGTCATTCGAGCGCATCTACAACAACCGCGCCACCCGTCAGACCGGCTCGTTTGTAAGCGAATATGTCAAGAACTTCACTGACAAAGAACCGTTGCCATCGATCGAGGCCGAGTGGGCACTCACACAGGGAATCGCCAACAATGTACCCCTTGATCTCATCAACCGTAAGATGGCCGAGGCTGTGACCCCCGACAACCGTGCCGTCATGGTGCTCATGCCTGAAGCTGAAGGTATCACAGTTCCCACCAAGGAGATGATCGCCGAAGCCCTCGCTGCAGTCGATGCCGAAACCATCGAAGCTTTTGTGGATGAAGTCAACTCCGAGCCTCTGATCCCGACCGCACCGGTTGCCGGAACAGTTGTAGCTGCGACTGAAAACCCGCAGTTCGGAACCATTGACTGGACTCTTTCAAACGGCGCCAAAGTAATTGTCAAGCCGACCAAGTTCAAAGAAGACGAAATCATCTTCTCGGCCTATGCCAAAGGAGGCTATTCGGATTTCTCTGACGACTACACCAACTCGATCCTCTTCATGTCGACAGCTCTTCCGGCCCGCGGCCTCGGCAGCTACACAAACACCGACCTGTCGAAATACACAGCCGGCAAGCAGGTGGCGCTCAACTGCGGATTCGGAAACTATAGCCGCAGCTTCTCAGGCTCCACAACTCCCAAAGACATCGAGACCCTTATGGAGCTGCTCTACATGAACTTCAAGGATATCGAATTCACTGCCGACGAGTTTGCAGCCCTGCAGACCGCCTACAGCGGCTTCCTTGCAAATCAGGAAAAGAGCCCGGAATACATCTTCCAGAAAAACATCCTCGCCACCCTTTACGACTCTCCCCGCGCACAGATGCTCAACTCTGAGGTCATCAACAAAGCTTCGCGCGAGCAGACAATCGAAATAGCCCATGCAATGACAGCCAATGCTGCTGACTGGACATTCGTGTTTGTCGGTAACGTCAACCCCGAAACCCTCAAGCCTCTCGTCGAGAAATATATCGCATCTCTACCCGGCGATCCGAAGACTGCCGTGAAGAAGGTCGAGAAATACAATCCTGCCCTCTTCATGAAGGGCGGTGACAAGACCGACTCTTTCACAGCCGAAATGTCGACACCCCAGACCCAGGTTGCCATTATCGAGAGCGGCGACATGGAATATACCCCCAAAAACGCCATGCTTGCATCAATCGCAGGCCAGATTCTGACCAACCGTCTGATCAAGACCGTACGCGAAGAGATGGGAGCCGTATATTCGATCAGTGCCTCAGGCTCACTCGAACGCTCCGGCCTGAACCCCGCAAGCATCGTGTCTCAGTTCCCGATGAAGCCTGAAATGAAAGAAGAAGTCCTCTCGTTCATCAAAGGCCAGTTCAAGGAAATGGAATCGAATGTCACTGCAGCCGAGCTCAACCCTGCCAAAGAATATATGGTGAAGGCATTTACCGCCAACAAAGAGCTGAACGGGCCGTGGCTCTCAGCCATCGTCGGAACGCTTTCAAACGGCGTGGACACCTTCAACGGCAATGTTGACACTGTAAGCTCGATCACACCTCAGGATGTGATGGACTTCATGAAGGCCCTCAACGCACAGGGCAACTACAGGGTCCTCATTCTCGATCCTGCAAAATAACCGTCACCACGGTCATCACATAATGGTGTGCCGGCAGTCATAACAGACACAGCGGTTCACCCGGAAATTTCCAAAAGGCGCGCGGCAATCAACCGGATTGCAACGCGCCTTTTGCATTTATACGGATTTTTCGTATTTTTGCATCATCCGTACTTTTATGGACAATCTCAACTCATCAATTCCGAACTTAACTGCCGAAAAAATCAATTATAATAAATAGAATATACATATCCATATATCATACTTACTCATGAAATTGACCTTTAACGTGAATTACCGCACCGAGTGGGGTGAATCTCTCTATCTCACCGGTTGTCCGCTTGCACTTGGCGAGGACGATCTCAGCCGCGCAGTGCCGATGAAACTTGTCGGGGCTGAAACCTGGACCGTGCATGTAGAAATTCCCGACACTGTAAAAGAATTCAGCTACGGCTACATAGTGCGTCATGACAACGGGACTGTCAAAAAGGAATGGGGAAAGCCCCGGCGCTTTGTCCATGCCGCAGACACCCACATGTTCACTGTCTACGACCGTTGGCAGGACCAGCCCTGGGACAAACCTTACTACAGCAGCGCGTTCACCGACTGCATCTGCTACCGCGGCAACCGTTCTGCGGCCGTGATGCCGGCGGCAGGCATGTTGACCCTCAGCGTCGACGCTCCAATGATAGCCCCTGACGAGGTTGTGGCAGTAGCCGGAGAAGCCGCCGCAATGGGAGCCTGGGATACATCAAAGGCACTGCGCATGAGTGATGCCGACTATCCGACATGGAAAGTCAATATTCCGGCCGCTGAAATCCAGCCCGGAACAGACTATAAATTCATTATACTTAAAAAATCGACCGGCGATGTTGTCGCATGGGAAGCCCGTGACAACCGCCATATAGATCTCAGACTCCAGCGCCCCGACGAGTCAATAGTTGATGCCGGACAGCGACTGGTCAACCCTCTGGCCCCCTGGCGTGGAGCGGGCGTGGCTATTCCGGTATTCTCGCTCCGCAGTGAAGATGACTTCGGTGTCGGTGATTTCCTTGACCTGAAAATGATGATCGACTGGGCCGCACAGACCCGGCAGAATTTCGTGCAGCTTCTCCCTATCAATGACACCACCATGACCGGAAGCTGGACCGATTCATATCCCTACAATGCGAACTCGACCTTCGCTCTGCACCCCATGTTCCTGCGCCTGCAGGCTATGGGCCGACTGAAAAACGAGGAGCGCCAGCGCTACTTCGACAATCTGGGCCGCGAACTCAACCGCCTGCCTCAGGTTGACTACGAGCGTGTCAACAACGGCAAAAACGAATTCACCCGCGAGCTTTTCGCTCAGGACGGAAAAGAGGTCCTCGGATCGGAAGCCTACAAGGCGTTCTTCGCCAAAAATGCCGACTGGCTGATGCCCTATGCCGCATGGTGTGTGCTCCGCGATCTCAACCACACTCCAGACATGAGCCGCTGGGGCGACTTTGCAGTCTATGATCCTGAAAAGGTAAAAGGCTTCATTGCCGACCATCAGGATGACATCGACTATGTCTGCTACATACAGTACTTTCTCGACAAACAGATGCGTGAGGTCAGCGACTATGCTTCGGAACGAGGCGTGGCCATCAAAGGCGACATTCCTATCGGAATCTCGCGCACAAGTGCCGACGCCTGGATCTCACCCCGCCTGTTCAATCTCGACTGCCAGGCCGGTGCGCCTCCGGATGACTTCTCTGTGCTCGGCCAGAACTGGGGTCTCCCGACCTACAACTGGGAGGAAATGTCGAAAGACGGTTTCGCCTGGTGGAAATCGCGTTTCCGCAAAATGGCTGAATACTTTGACGCCTACCGCATAGACCATGTGCTCGGATTCTTTCGCATATGGCAGATCCCGATGGATGCCGTCCACGGTCTGCTCGGTGTGTTCAACCGCGCACTACCCTTCAGCCCCGACGAGCTTCGCAACAGCTATGACTTCTGGCTTGACGAAGAGCGCCAGACCCGCCCCTACATCATGGACTATATGCTCGGCGATTTCTTCGGCGAGACTGCATCGGAGGTGCGAGAGCGCTTCCTCCTCGACGACGGATATGGCCGCTACCGCCTGCGTGACGAGGTCAGCACTCAGCGCAGGGTGGTAGACTACTTCGCCGGACAGGAGAAGAACGAACGCAACGACCGCATGTGCAACGGGCTCTTAGGCCTGATCGACGAGGTCCTTTTCATCGAGGATCCATATGAAAAAGGCAAATACCATCCGAGAATCTCGGCCCAGTTCACCTATGCCTACCGTGCGCTGACCGATTACGAGCGCTGGTGTTTCGACCGTCTCTACAACGATTTCTTCTACCGCCGCAACAATGACTTCTGGTATGGCAAGGCCATGTGGAAGCTTCCGCCGCTCACTGATGCGACAGACATGCTCGTCTGCGCCGAAGATCTCGGAATGATTCCGGCATGTGTGCCTGCCGTGATGAACAACCTGCAGATACTTGTGCTTGAGATCCAGCGCATGCCGAAAGATCCGAATGCAGCCTTCGGCAACACCTGGACTTATCCCTACCGCTCGGTGTGCACCACCTCGACCCATGACATGGACGGCATACGCCGCTGGTGGGAGGCCGACCGTGCCACCACACAGAGGTTCTACAACGAAGTGCTCGGCGAGCCGGGAGAAGCGCCGGTCTATGCCGAGCCGTGGATCTGCGAGCGCATCATCAGACTCCATCTGCAGTCACCCTCGATGCTCTGCATACTCCCGCTTCAGGACTGGCTGTCGATTGACGGAGTGCTGCGCCGTCAGGACCCGCGCGACGAACTGATCAACATTCCCGCCAACCCGCGCCACTACTGGCGTTACCGCATGCACCTCACGCTCGAAGACCTCAATTCTCAGAAAGAGTTCAACAACCGCATCCGCGAAGAAATCATATCATCAGGCCGGTAATAACACGCCCAAGATTAAACTTAATAATAGCCTCTGATATTGCCCGCAGACGGAATAACAATTCGGTCTGCGGGCAATTTTTATGGTGTAACACACGTTTTATCTAACGCAGACCAATCATATATCTCAGAGGTAAAAACAACCTCTTAATTTCCTGAACTGAAGATACTTGACTCTAAACCATCATGGCACAGAAAAAACGAATTGACTATATAGATTATCTCAAAGGACTTACTATTTTATGGGTAGTGTGGTATCATACCTCTCATCCAGAATTCGTTGATTATCCACCCACAATGCCTATGTTTTTCTTTTTGTCAGGCATTTTTTTCAAGCCATATCCTTTACTGGAATTTATAAAAAAGAAAATCAACACTCTTCTAATTCCGTTCGCATTCTTTTATGTGGTATATTACATCTATCTTATATTGCAATGGAGCATACATAATCCGTTGTCAAGTTTCGATTTTTCATGCTTTTGGGGTATTTTCAGGCTCTATAAATCTACAGAGTCGTTTCCTGTCAATCCGCCATTATGGTTCATATGCGCTCTGATCAACCAACAGTTTTTAATATACTTTCTCGTTAAAGCCAACCTAAAACGAGTTGCAATCGGAATTTCAGCACTATTAATATCTCTATTCGGAGTCTTCTATTTCTACGATGTAAAAGCACCATTTATGATCAGCCGCTGTATGCCGTATTTCATATTTTATTCAATGGGATACCTGACCGGACGGCATATCTTATCACTGATTGATGTGGAGCACGGTATAAAGACATCGCGACAACTTGGACTTTGCGGGCTGACTGTATTCATACTCTGCTGGTTTATCAAATCGGCATATAACCTGAACCACTTCCTTGGAGCCTTAGTTTCTTATGCCGAAATTTTTGCTTTCATATTATTAATGATCTATCTTCTAAAGTATTCCTATAAACTCCCATTTTTGAGATTCTTGCATTTTTACGGAGTTAATTCATACATCGTTCTTGGAATGCATGAAATTATCCTGACCATATATCTGATTTGTTACACAAATTTATTTGGACAACCTGGAGTTTCGGGCGGAATAATAATTCTCATACTCACTACCTCTACACTTTGGCCTGTAATACAAATTCTAAATAAGCTTTGCCCGCAACTCATAGGGAAAAATGAATTATGGAAATAAGAAACAAATCTAATCTTTCCGGTCTCCTGTCGGCAAAATAGACCTTATAAATTGCAAAAACCGGCTGCTGAGAAGCAACCGGCTGTATCTATTGCCGAGTGATCTATCCTTAGATATTGTTTAAGACCGACACATTAGAGTTTCATACCGATGCCGAAGAGGGCGAAGTCATAGACGGTAGGGTCAGAGGGGTTGAACCGGCGCAGGTGGGCTGTGACTTCATTGACAGCCTTGCGGTCATTGGCCTTGCGTGTCAGCAGACCAAGTTCGCGCGAGATGTCTCCGACATGGACGTCAAGCGGGATGTAGAGCTGCGAGGGTTCAATCACATCCCAGACTCCGAGGTCGACTATGCCGTCATTTCTGACAAGCCAGCGCAGGGCCATGTTGACACGCTTCAGCGCAGATGTGGTCAGATTCTGCGGCAGACAGCGCGAGGCAAGATCAGATTTTCCGGGTTCGGCCGCGGCAAGTTCTCGGTTTATGCCCGCGACAAGCGCCCAGGCAGGAGTTTCGGAAGAGGCCACATGCTCATGACGCGCAAAGTCCTGCAAAGTGCCGTGTCGGGAATAAATTTCGCGCAGACCACGCAGATAGTGCTTGAGATGGCGAATGAAAAATGTGCGGTGGACATTGACTTCGTCAGGCAGCGATTCATAGGCCTTGTCAATCATGAACCGGTATGGGCTGTTGTCCATCATGGCCAGCAATTTGTCGCAGTCGCGGCATATCATCTTGCGGTTGCCCCAGGCGATGCCCGATGTGAGCAAGGAGGCAATCTCTATGTCACGCAGGTCTGAAAACCTGCGCGGGAACTGTACAGGATCATCACCAATAAAAGACGGCGAGTTGATTCTCGCCGCCTCTGTATCAAGTAGATCCTTAAGATCTCTGTCTGTCATAATAAGTAACTATTCAAAATTAACCGAGTATCAGAATATAACGTCGGTTGCTTTGACTGCAGCTGTATCCTTATCGGCTGACACAGCGGCTGCGGCCTGAGGCTCGAAACCTGCCATAGCGCTGTCAACGGCGTCGATAAGCTCCTGGCTCATCTTGTCGCGCGAAACGATGATGCCTTCCGGATTGATCAGGATGATGCAGGGGATACCGGAAATGCCATAGAGATCGGTTGGAACTGTCTGTGCGTTGACAATGCAGGGCCACTGGAGATCGTGCTGCTTGATGGCCTTGAATGTATTGTCAGGCTCATCCCATACGGCCACGCCCACAACATCAAGACCTTTGTCTTTATACTTGGCGTAGAGTTCCTTGATGACCTTGGTCTGGCGGATGCACGGACCGCACCAGCTTGCCCAGAAGTCAACCAGCGTGAAACGGCCGGGTTTCACGTAGTCACTGAGCTTTTCTTCCTTGCCGTTATAGCTCACGGTGAAGTCCTTATAGTGCTTTCCTTCCGAAGTTTCGGCTTTTGCCTGGAGAGATGTGCGCAGCGATTCGAGGCGCTTTGACGCTCCAAGTGCCGGATCTTTTGCGATTGCCGCGTCTATACCGGCGAGGTCCATCTCATAGGCATCCTGAAGAAACCAGAAGAGCCCCACGGGGTTTCCTGCATTCTCGACATAGGCTTTCTGAGAGATCTGGTTGTATTCCTTCTCCAGAACTTTGGCCTTTTCCATCTGGATAGAATCGTTCTGGTCAAGCGTGCGGAATTCCTGCACGATCTCGTTGCGGCGCTTCATGTAGCTTTCAAGTTTGTCATTGAGAGGTGTTCCTGATGCCTGCATTGACTCTGAAAGAACAATGTCGCCAGGTTCGATGATGACAACAGGGCCACGGCCGCCGTTGACACTTACGGTGCCAATGAAAGGCGCATCGACATTTCCTGCAAATTTCACTACTCCGTCAGTGACGAGTACTGAATCAATCTTCTGGCTACTGTCCCAGTTGATCAGGTAGGCCATGCTGTTATTATTGTCTGCCGGCACAGGGAGTGTCAGTGTGAAATTAGGCTGTGCGTTCAGCGAACACGCGCTCACGGCCAGCATAGCGGCTGCGAGCATTGATGTGATAGTTTTGTTCATAATTCTGATTGGATATAATCTTTCCGGCAAAAGTACGAATAATCCCCCAAACAGCCAAAGCAGCCGTCCGGGAAAAAGAGCCGGACGACTGCTGAAAAGGCTTGCAATATACTGTTTTCTTATATTGTCAGAGGGGATGCTGATTTTTACATCATGCCGCCCATGCCGCCCATACCGGGTGCGGGCATTGCGGGTGCGGGATTGTCTTCCTTCTTGTCAGCGATCACGCATGAGGTGGTGAGGAACATTCCGGCGATCGATGCAGCGTTTTCAAGGGCCACACGGGTTACCTTGGCAGGGTCGATGACACCGGCTGCGAGAAGATTCTCGTAAGTATCGGTACGGGCATTGTAGCCATAGTCACCTTCGCCGTCCTTGACCTTCTGAACCACTACTGCGCCTTCTTCACCGGCATTGGCCACGATCTGGCGGAGGGGTTCTTCGATGGCGCGAAGCACGATGTTGATACCGGTGGTCTCATCGTCATTGGCACCCTTGAGGTTTTCAAGAGACTTCACGCAACGGATGTAGGCCACACCGCCACCGGGGACAATGCCTTCGGCGATAGCCGCACGGGTTGCAGAAAGAGCATCGTCAACGCGGTCTTTCTTCTCCTTCATCTCTACTTCGCTGGGAGCGCCTATATGGAGAACGGCAACACCGCCTGCGAGCTTGGCGAGACGTTCCTGGAGTTTTTCGCGGTCATAATCGCTTGTGGTCTGCTCGATCTGGGCCTTGATCTGAGCCACACGGCCTGCGATAGCTTCCTTGTTGCCGGCACCGTTGACAATAGTGGTGTTCTCCTTGTTGACAGTGATCTTTTCGGCACGGCCGAGCTGGTCGATGGTGGCGGTGGCAAGCTGCATGCCTTTTTCTTCAGAGATGACAACGCCGCCGGTGAGCACTGCGATGTCCTCAAGCATTTCCTTACGGCGGTCACCGAAGCCGGGAGCCTTGACAGCGCACACTTTCAGAGATCCGCGCAGACGGTTCACTACGAGGGTTGCAAGAGCTTCCTGATCTACATCTTCGGAGATGATCAGCAGACCGCGGCCAGACTGGGCGGTAGCTTCAAGCACGGGAAGGATATCCTTGATGTTGGAGATTTTCTTGTCATAGATAAGGATGTAGGGGCTTTCCATCACACACTCCATCTTCTCGGTGTTGGTCACGAAGTAGGGAGAAATGTAGCCGCGGTCAAACTGCATACCTTCCACAATGTCAACGGTGGTTTCAGTTCCTTTGGCTTCATCAACGGTGATGACACCTTCTTTCTTGACTTTCTTCATAGCCTCGGCGATGAGATGGCCGATGGCTTCGTCGTTGTTGGCAGAGATACGGGCCACGTCTTCAATCTTCTTGAAGTCATCGCCTACTTCCTGGCTCTGGGCCTTGATGCCTTCAACCACCACGGCTACCGCACGATCAATACCGCGTTTGATGTCCATCGGGTTAGCACCGGCAGCCACATTCTTGAGACCAACGTTGATGATTGCCTGGGCAAGCACTGTAGCGGTTGTAGTGCCGTCGCCGGCATCGTCGCCGGTCTTTGAAGCCACCTCCTTGACGAGCTGTGCGCCCATGTTCTGGAAGGGATCTTCGAGTTCAACTTCGCGTGCCACACTGACTCCGTCCTTTGTAATGTGGGGAGCACCGAATTTCTTTTCGATGATCACGTTACGGCCTTTCGGTCCGAGGGTCACTTTCACTGCGTCGGCCAGAGCGTCAACGCCTTTCTTAAGCTCTTCGCGAGCCTTTATGTCGAATTTTATTTCTTTAGCCATTTTTATGCGTTTTTTATGCGTTTCAGAATTGATGATTATTTCTCAAGAACAGCCAGAATGTCGCTCTGACGCATGATGAGATATTTGGTACCTTCGAGTTCCACCTCAGAACCTGCATATTTTCCGAAAAGGACTTCATCGCCGGCCTTTACAACCATTTCTTCGTCCTTAGTGCCGTTGCCGGTAGCAACCACGGTGCCGCGGAGAGGCTTTTCCTTGGCGGTGTCAGGAATGATGATGCCTGCGGCGGTGACTTCTTCTGCAGGAGTGGGGGTGATGAGCACTCTGTCAGCTAATGGTTTGATATTCATAAGTTCCTAATATTAGTTATTTGGTTAATTATTATTGTTTCTGTCTTTATGCGCACTCTTTATATATATTTAAGGTATATAAGACTGCTTTCACGTCTATCAGATGGAGCATAAACCGTGCCAGTCTTCATCTGTGTCAGTTGCGACTGACAATTTGTCAATTCCGCGCCTTGCAAAAGGGCAAAATTAATGCCGGCCGGCTCACTCACCCACCGACATTTAAAACGTTTCAGCCCACAGATTGGTTCAGCCTTTGCCGCCTTTGCGCAGACCGCTTTCTATTTCACGGTAAGACTCTTCCATCAGACGGACCTGGTCATGGCCGTCGGCAGAAGGATGAATGGGTTTGTGGATCGTCAGGCAGATATGGCCGGGCACCGGCATTTTCTTGAAACGCGGCAGCACATCAAAGGCGCCGTCGATTGTCAATGGCACCACCGGTAGATTGAACTCGATGGCCAGGCGGAAAGCTCCTTTCTTGAAACGGGCCATCTCGCCGGTCCATGAGCGCGCGCCTTCGGGAAAGACCACAAGTGACATGCCTCCGCTCAACTGGCGTTCGGCCTGCTGCATGGTGCGGCGTGTGGCTGATGCCGAGGAATTGTCGACAAAGATCTGCTGCGACCAGGCGCATGCCCAGCCTACAAAGGGAATTTTGCGCAGACTCTGCTTCATCATCCAGCGGAAATTATGGCCGAGATAACCGTAGACGGTAAAAATGTCATATGCTCCCTGATGGTTTGCCACGAAAACGTAGCTTACTTTCGGGTCGATATTCTCCCGTCCTCTGACAGTAACTCTGACAAAGGAAAGCCAGCAGAAAAGTCTGGCCCATAGGACCTGAGGATAGTAGCCCCACCAGCGCCCGAAACCAAGCGCCGAACCGGTCACCGTGATCACGGCTGCAATGACAGTGGCCACCGCAAGCAAAGGAATCATTATCAGAATCTGATAAATGCGATAAATGATCATCATGGAATTTGTGTGCTTAAGACACAGCAAAAATACACATTATTCCCTATATTTTCAAAAAATGTGCAAATATATTACCAGACCTGGGTCCACTGTCAGCTTTATGCATCCCTAAGGTCTACACCTTGTATATTAAGAGGGTGTCTTAAAAAATGATTCATTATCACATGACGGTTCGAAAAATGTTAATCTTTCTTACATCCGGTTAAAGAAATTTTTCTTTAATTCTTGTAAAGCCCGATGTTTTGACGTAACTTTGCGCTATAAAACAGTTCAATAGCATCAATTTCTTAATTCATTTAAATAACTTTAATCCATTTTTAAACTACTATGTGGTTAACTTGCTCATCTATAGGGAGGAAGTTCGTGATGGCTCTCACGGGCTTATGCCTTGTCCTATTTGTCACGTTTCACTGTCTGATGAACGGTGTGGCTATCTTCTGGCCCGACGGTTATAACGCAGTCTGCGCATTCCTTGGCGCCAACTGGTATGCACTGGTTGCCTCAATGGGTCTCGCCGTGCTCTTCATCATTCACATCTGTTATGCCGTATGGCTGACCCTTCAGAACCGCAAGGCCCGTGGCAACGACCGCTACGACGTGGTTCGCAAACCCGCTCAGGTTGAATGGGCATCGCAGAACATGCTCGTGCTCGGTATCGTGATCCTCGCATTCCTCGTTGTCCATCTCATCCAGTTCTGGGCAAAAATGCAGCTCGCCGAAATCATGGGCATCCATGAACCCGATCCTCAGAACGGCATGTACTTCATCAATGTGGCATTCAGCTGCATCTGGACTCCGATCATCTACATCATCGGCTTCATCGCTCTCTGGTTCCACATGAACCACGGCTTCTGGTCAATGTTCCAGAGCTGCGGCTGGGACAATGACACCTGGCTCCCCCGCCTCAAGACAATCGGCTGCTGGTGGACCTCGATCGTTGTCATCCTCTTCATCATCCAGGCAATCGTGTTCACAATCCGTGCCAGCAACGGATGTTTTTAATCTTATTCCGTAAATAATATCACAACACAGATATGGCAGACATCAAAAACCTTGAGGGCATGATTGACTCTACCCCCATCATGAAGGATTACGCCGACATCGAATCCTCAGCCTTACCTGAATATCAGATCGACTCCAAGATCCCCGAAGGGCCCCTCGCCCAGAAATGGACAAACTATAAGGCACATCAGAAACTCGTCAACCCCGCCAACAAGCGCAACCTCGACGTGATCGTGGTCGGCACCGGTCTGGCAGGCGCCTCTGCCGCCTCGACCCTCGGCGAACTCGGTTTCAACGTGCTCAACTTCTGCATCCAGGACTCACCCCGCCGCGCCCACTCCATCGCAGCCCAGGGCGGTATCAATGCAGCAAAAGACTATCAGAACGACGGCGACTCCATCTATCGCCTCTTCTATGACACTATCAAGGGCGGCGACTTCCGTTCACGCGAAGCCAACGTCTACCGTCTTGCCGAAGTGTCAAACAACATCATCGACCAGTGTGTGGCACAGGGCGTTCCTTTCGCCCGCGAATACGGAGGTCTGCTCGCCAACCGCTCGTTTGGCGGCGCACAGGTTTCACGTACATTCTACGCCAAAGGCCAGACCGGCCAGCAGCTCCTTCTCGGTGCCTACGCCTCACTCAACCGCCAGATCAAGAAAGGCACAGTGAAGTCGTTCAACCGCCGCGAAATGCTTGACGTGGTTATCATCGACGGCCGCGCCCGCGGTATCATCGTCCGCAACCTCGTCACCGGCGAGATCGAACGCTACGCAGCCCACGCAGTAGTACTCGCCACCGGCGGCTACGGCCGTGCATTCTTCCTCTCAACAAACGCTATGGGCTGCAACGGCTCGGCCGCTGTCCAGGCTTTCAAGAAGGGTGCCTACCTCGCCAACCTCGCCTTCACCCAGATCCACCCCACCTGTATCCCCGTCCACGGCGAAGATCAGTCTAAACTGACCCTCATGAGCGAATCGCTCCGTAACGACGGCCGCATCTGGGTTCCCAAAAAGAAAGAAGACGCCGAAGCCATCCGCGCCGGCAAGAAAAAGCCCACCGATATCCCCGACGAAGACCGCGACTTCTATCTCGAACGCCGCTATCCGGCATTCGGTAACCTCTGCCCCCGTGACATCGCCAGCCGTGCCGCCAAGGAACGCTGCGACGCCGGCTTCGGTGTAGGTACAGGCAACGCCGTATATCTCGACTTCAAGTATGCCATCAACCGTCTGGGCGAAGACGTGGTCCGCGACCGCTATGGAAACCTCTTCGACATGTATCAGATGATCTCTGATGACAATCCCTACGAAACCCCGATGATGATCTTCCCCGCAAGCCACTACACAATGGGCGGTATCTGGGTAGACTACGAACTGCAGACTTCCGTCAAGGGTCTCTTCGCAATCGGCGAATGTAACTTCTCTGACCACGGCGCAAACCGTCTCGGCGCATCAGCCCTCATGCAGGGTCTTGCCGACGGCTACTTCGTGCTCCCCTACACTATGCAGAACTATCTGAGCGATCAGATCAAGGTGCCCCACTTCACTACCGATGCCAAGGAATTTGACGAAGCAGAAAAGGCAGTCCGCACCCGCATCGACAAACTCATGGCCATCAAGGGTACCAAGTCACCCGACCAGATCCACAAGCGTCTGGGCCATGTGATGTGGGATCTCGTAGGTATGGGCCGCACACTCCAGAGCCTCGTCAAAGCTCTTGACGAGATCGAAGAAGTCCGCAAGGAATTCTACTCTGACCTGCGCATCGTAGGCCGTGCCGATGATCTCAACACCGAACTCGAAAAGGCTCTCCGCCTGGAGGACTTCCTTGTAATTGCCAAGATGATGGCTATCGACGCCCTCAACCGCAACGAATCATGCGGCGCTCACTTCCGCGAGGAATATCAGCTCGCCGACGGCGAAGCCGCTCGTAACGACAAGGACTATATGTATGTCAGCTGCTGGAAATACACCGGCGACAACGAAAAGCCCGTGCTTCTCAAAGAACCCCTCAACTACACCGAGATCAAGGTTCAGACCCGTAACTACAAATCATAATCCTCCCCACACCAAAACATTGTAAGTAAAATGGAACATACTATAAATGTAAACCTCAAGATTTGGCGTCAGCGTGGTCCCAAAGAGCCGGGTTCATTCCAGACCTACCGCGTGGAGAACGTCTCAACCGGAAGCTCTTTCCTTGAAATGCTCGACATGCTCAACCAGCAGCTCATCGACCGCAACGAAGAGCCCGTAGTTTTTGACAGCGACTGTCGCGAAGGTATCTGCGGCATGTGTTCTCTCTACATCAACGGACACCCCCACGGCCCCGTTCAGGGAATCACCACCTGCCAGCTCCACATGCGCAAATTTAACAACGAGGACACCATCACCATCGAACCCTGGCGCTCGGCCGCATTCCCCGTTGTGCGTGACCTCATGGTCAACCGCAACGCATTCGACCAGATCCAGCAGGCCGGCGGCTACGTTTCGTTCAACTGCGGCGGAGCTCCTGACGCCAACAGCCTCCCCATCTCTAAGGAAGTGGCTGACATCGCTATGGATTCCGCTACCTGCATCGGCTGCGGCGCCTGCGTGGCTGCCTGCAAGAACGGCTCGGCCATGCTCTTCGTCAGCGCAAAGGTAAGCCAGTTCGCACTCCTGCCCCAGGGTCAGGTTGAACGTGCCCGCCGCGCGCGCGCAATGGTCAACAAGATGGACGAACTCGGATTCGGCAACTGCACCAACACCGGTGCCTGCGCAGCCGAATGTCCCAAGAACGTTCCTCTGAGCAACATCGCCCGCCTCAACCGCGAATTCATCAAAGCCAAGTGTGCTGACTGATCGCCCGGTCTCACCGCACTGACGGCATAAGAAACACCATCTGATGCGCCCTTGGGTCTTTTCACAGATCCAAGGGCGCATCTCTTTCAGCCGTAAGCGCTATGTCAGGGCACACACTCCACGCATGATCACTGCGAAAATCAGCCGGACGCACTGCATCCGGCTGATTTCATGCTGCATTGTCAGAAAAAAACGGGTTAGAGAATGAATGCGTGTGTGCCAGAAGCACTTTTCTGACAATAGTCCATCTTATTTGCTGTGACGGCTGTAGGCTTGGGCCATACGGGTGTGATAGGCGCGTTTGGCATATCCGGGGCCATTGTAGCCGCGGGCAAATGCAGCCCAGTTTTTGGTCTTCAAGTGTTTCACAAGTCCGGTTGTACTGATGAAACTGGCAAACATGTCAAGCTGGTCACGCTCTGACCGTGACATGCGGCAGACAAAGTCATCAAGGCTTTCGGCCCCGCATTTTTTCCAATTGAAACCGCCAATCTGAAACATACCCCAGAAAGTACCTTCCACAGCGGCATTATGATTGATCGATTTGGCGGCCTCCAGCCTCTTGTGGGCACGAGACTGCGATCCGCGTGACGACGCGAACACAACAGAATGTGATTTGCTGTATTTCGAAAGATTCACACCGCGCCTTGTGGCAAAACGGCGAAACATTGAGAGATCAAAATTGATCAGCGGTTTGCCCGGAGAAGCAAAGCCTTCGTGTGTGCGCCCGGCTTCGATCTCGACCACAGCCTTGATGGCTGCTACCTCGACTCCGAGCTCCGCAGCCACTTCTTCGAAATCGGCTTCGGTCAGTGTGAGTATAGTGTCGGTTGGGAGCATCATAAGATCGCATCCCTGTGTAACGGCCGTCAGAGAGTCAGCGGCTTGATGCTGCGAACTGTTGTCGGTCATTGAAAATAGAAGCGACGAGAGGAGAATGGAGAGCGAAAAGAGAATTAATCGTCGTGACATGAAAAAATGAATTGATGAAACATCGGCAGCGCCCTCCGGCGCGGCCCTTAGCTAAAGCGTGTCAGAAAGGAATGAAAGACACACTGATATTATAGACGCTTCAGAAGCGTAAAAGTTTAGAGTTTTTTTAAACAACCTCTGAGTCATTCATAGAAAACCACGCCTTCACGGCGCTCCGTAAGGAGAAAGAGTAGTGGCCTCCTCCGCCTGGAGCAGGCGGAGGAGATGCCACCTTATATTATAAGTAACGTCTGACTGCTGTCATCAGAAATGCAGCCCGTATTACTTCTTGAGTTCGCCTACCTTTTCAAGGGTCCGCTTGAGCTGACCCCAGAAACGTTCTACAGCCGGAATGTACATGCTCTCGGAAGGAGAATGCACATCGCGCAGTGTCGGGCCGAATGAAACCATGTCGAGGTAAGGATACTTGGTGAGGAACAGACCGCATTCCAGACCGGCATGAATGGCCTTGATGGCAGGTTCAACTCCATAAAGCTCCTTATAGGCGTCGCGTGAAATCTTCATGATCGGCGATTCGAGATTGGGCTGCCATCCGGGATAGCCGTCGCCATGTTCTACACGTGCGCCTGCGAGCAGGAAGACTGCCTCAACCTGACGGGCGATGTCCCATTTGCGTGACTCTACAGAGCTGCGCTGACTGGTGGTCACCACGATTGTATTGTCAGGAGCCATCTTCACTGATGCGAGGTTGGTCGAGGTTTCGACAAGGCCTTCGAGTTCACGGCTCATGGAAACCACTCCGTGGGGAGCGCCATAGACCGCGCGGATAAGATTGAGCGATGTCTGCTGGTCAATGGTGAATTCGGGGGTGTCGACACTTTCCATTGTAATCTTGAGACCGGGTTCCACGCCCTGATACTCGTTTTCCAGATCAGCGATATAGTGGTTGAGCATGGTACGCACTTCTTCCTTACGTGAAGTGTGGACACCGATCACTGCATGTGCGGAACGCGGAATGGCGTTGCGCAGATTGCCGCCGTCGATTTCAGAAACCACAACCTCATGCTTGCCTGAAAGCATGAAAAGGAAGCGGGCAAGGAGCTTGTTGGCGTTGGCGCGGCCAAGATGAATGTCACCGCCTGAATGGCCGCCGTTGAGACCTTCGACATTTATCTTGAAATACATGAAATCGGTCGGAGCGAACGAGCGGTTGTAAGTGAAGAAAGCCTGGGTATCAACACCTCCGGCACATCCCACAAAGATCTCGGCATCATCCTCTGAGTCGAGATTGAGAAGCATAGTGCCTGAAATCATATCCTCACCGAGATTGTTGGCACCGGTCATACCGGTCTCTTCATCGACTGTAAAGAGAGCTTCGAGCGGACCATGCTCATAGCTGTCATCGATCAGAGCGGCGAGAGCTGCGGCCATACCGATACCGTTGTCAGCACCGAGAGTTGTACCCTTTGTGCGCACCCAGTCGCCGTCGATCACCACGGGGATCGGGCTGTTGGCAAAATCGAAATTCTTGTCATTTGACTCGCAAACCATATCCATGTGGCCCTGCATGATGACTGTAGGAGCATTTTCATGGCCTGGGGTAGCCGGTTTGGTGATGACTACGTTGCCAACCTTGTCGGTTTTCACCTCAAGATTGTGGGCTTTCGCGAAATCCAGCAGATACTGGCGGATTTTCTCTTCCTTCTTTGAAGGACGGGGGATCTTGGTGATCTCGTCAAAAATCGCGAACACCTCGCGCGGCTGAAGATCTTTGATTTCCATATCGGGTAATTAATTAGTGTTAAATTTTATGGATTTACCGCACTAAATTATAAAATAAAATTGATATACGCGCAAAAATATCGCGCAAATTGCTACTTTTGCATCGTAAAAGTCCAAATTGACAATGAAAACCTTGTTCATCACAGTCATCTTAGCTGTTGTTCTCATCGGAATCGCGATAGTTGCACTGGGGATCAAAGTGCTGTTTGTCAAAGGCGGACGTTTCCCCTCAGGTCATGCTCACGATCTTCCTGAACTGCGCCGAAGAGGTATCGGGTGCGCCCACGGCGGCGCTGACCGTAAGCAAAAACGTTAATATCATTTATATACAGTACATATACACCCATTTTCTTCACATGAACAAGTTAGCAATATCAGCTTCCTCGCTGCTTCTAAGTCTCATGGCCCTCAGCACCACTTCCTGCAACGGCACATCATCAACCGAAGCCGTCGCCGATGCCAACACCCCGACAGCAGCAGCCGATAGCGATAGCTCTCCGAGCATCAACATCCGCTACATCGACTCAGATTCGCTGATGACGCACTACAATCTGGCAAAGGATTTTCAGGAAGCATCCATGCGTGCCGTCTCTAAAATTGAAGGTGCCCGCCAGTCAAAGACAACTGAAATTCAGAAATTCGCAGCTGCTATCGAGCAGAAGGGCCGCAGCAACGGCTATCTGACCGAAGCAAGTTACAATGCCGACATGCAGAAACTTCAGAAAATGCAGTCTGACGCAGAAAACTATCTTGCAAATCTCAGTCGCAATACCGAAAACGAGCTCGCACAGCAGCAGCTCCAGCTCAACGACTCGATCGAAAACTATATCAAGATCTATAACGCATCTAAAGGCTACGATGCAATCCTCTTCAAAGCCGCAGGCGTTTACTTCAACCCGGCTCTTGATATCACAAGCGAGATTATCGAAGGCCTCAACGCCCGCTACAATAAAGTAGGCGACGCAAAATAAGACATCTGTAAGCCAAATCAAACAATACAGAGAAAGGGTTGTTTCCCCATGAAATATAATCGGGAAGCAGCCCTTTCTTACAGCATAAGGTTTCTGACCTTGATTTCTCATCATAGTGGATACTCGTCAAACGCATAGAGGACTGTTGACAGATAGCGTTCGCCGGTATCCGGAAGTATCGCCACTATGGTCTTGCCTTCGTTTTCTTTCTTACGGGCCTCACGTATAGCACCCGCAAGTGCGGCTCCTGATGAAATGCCAACCAGCAGACCTTCTTTCTCAGCAAGCAGTCTGGATGCTTTTATGGCTTCATTGTCAGGGATGGCAATGACTTCATCAACAACCGATTCATTGTAGTTTCCGGGGACAAACCCCGCTCCTATGCCCTGGATTTTGTGCGCACCGGCCTTACCGCCTGAGAGCACCGGAGAGCTTGCCGGTTCCACGGCCACGGTTTTTATAGCCGGATTATGTTCTTTCAGCACTTCAGAAGTACCGCTGAGTGTGCCTCCGGTACCCACTCCTGCCACAAATATATCCACCTCACCATCTGTGTCACTCAGTATTTCCAAGGCTGTGCTATGCCGGTGAGCCTCCGGATTGGCAGGATTTTCAAACTGCTGGAGTATGATCGCCTCTGGATTCAGTTCTTTCAGTTCACCAGCCTTTCTTATGGCACCCTTCATACCCTCGCTTCCAGGAGTAAGCACAATTTCGGCTCCAAGTGCCTTGAGCAGATTCCGGCGCTCTACACTCATGGTTTCAGGCATTGTCAGTATGAGTCTGTAGCCTTTCACCGATGCCACCCAGGCAAGGCCGATACCGGTATTGCCGCTTGTCGGTTCTATGATCAATGTCTCCGGTGCCAGAATCCCCTTGCGTTCGGCATCTTCAATCATAGCCAGCGCGATGCGGTCTTTGACACTGCCGCCCGGATTGAACGACTCGATCTTCACTAGAATACGCGCTTTCAGATTTTCAGAAGCAATAACATTGTTCACTTCCAGAAGCGGAGTCGAGCCTATAAGCTCTGTGAGGTTTTTATAAATCTTTGACATACTATATGAATTTTGTTGGAAATTTGGAGGGTGTTTCATGTCTGATAATGCAAAATTACAATCAGACTTATTTCCTGTCAATACCATATTTATGGTAATTGTTCACAGACTCACTTCTTCCAGAAGGTAGGTGTAAACAGAATCAGTACCGTGAACAGTTCCAGACGGCCTATCATCATGATCAGAGCCAAAAGCCATTTGCCAAGATCAGGCACAACGGAATATGATCCGCCATATCCTGTGACTCCGGCTCCGAGACCGGTATTGCTTATGCAGGAGAACGCTGAGAAAAACGAATCGACAAGCGGCAGCCCCATTGCTGTCAGCAGTATGCCGCCTACCATTATTATCATTACATAAAGACAAAGGAACGCGATCACTTTTGACACCGTCTCATGAGGGATCACACGGTCATTGACTCTTACGGTGAGAATGTTGTTGGGGTGGATAGAGCGCACAATCTCGTTGCGGCAGTTTTTGAGCAGATAGATCAGACGGTCAATCTTGGCGCCTCCGCTGGTCGAGCCTGCACATGATCCGAAAAACATCAAGGCGAAGGCAAGCGAAAGCACAAAGGTGCCCCATGACGAGAATGCCGATATCTCATAGCCGGTAGAGGTTATGGTCGAGATTATCTGGAAAAGCGGATCGAGTGTGACCGACTTGACTGAATGGACCTGTCCGTTCTTGATTATCGCGATGACAAAAAGCAGATAGCAGCCTATGATTATGCCCACGTAAGTTCTGAACACATCATTGCGCCATATCGGTTTGAATTCGCCGTGAGCCGCACGATAGAGCAACACAAAACTCGTACCGCCAAGAAACATAAAGATTGTCATCACGATCTGTATATATACCGAATCCCATGCTTCGATGCTGTCATCAGCTGTAGAAAATCCTCCGGTCGACATGGTGCTGAACGAATGACACAGCGCTTCGAATACATTCATCGGCCCTATGATGAGCAGGACAAACAGCACTGCTGTAAGTACTATATAGATAAGCCACAGACCTTTGGCTGTCTGCGATATACGCGGACGCAGTTTGTCATGTGTGATCCCTGTCACCTCTGCGTTGAACATCTGCATTCCGCCTGAGTGATTCAGCATCGGGACCACGGCAAGGGTGAAAAGTATGATACCCATGCCTCCGATCCACTGCATCAGACTACGCCAGATTACAACCCCGTGGCTCAGATGGCTGATCGAGCTTATGACAGTGGCTCCGGTGGTGGTGAATCCCGACATTGCCTCAAAAAAAGCATCTGAAACAGAAAGAGGGTCTTTTTCCATAAGCATGAAAGGAATCATGCCGAAAATCGAGAAGAAGACCCACACAAGGGCTGTAAGCAGAAAGCCCTCGCGTTTTGCCATGCGCTGACTCCGCGGACGGATGCAAAATGTCATCAGAGAGCCTGCTGTCAGCGTAAGCCCCATAGTAAAAAGGAAATTTATCCAGTCTCTTTCCTGATATATCAGAGAAGTAACCAGGGGAACTGACAAAAATGCTCCTTCTATGATCAGAAGCAGTCCGATGATACGGAGAAGCACCCTGAAATTGATCGTCGATGCAGAGTCTTTGAATCTCATTTACGACTTACTTAAATAATTTTTCAACTTTATGCAGCAGACCGTTTAGAGTGAACACGACCACTCTGTCGCCGGGAGCTATGACAGTATTACCGGACACAAGCTGTCCCTTGCCGTCTCGGATAAGACCGGCTATGGTCATGTCGCGCGACAGGCGGAGGTCCTTCACCTGGCCGCGGGTTATTTTCGAGCCTTCGCGGGCCACGATTTCCGCGACTTCCGCATCAGCGAGAGCCAGACATTTTGAAGTCGAAGTGTCGCGGTCGAGAAGCATCTGGAAAATTCTGGATGATGCCAGCAGTTTCTTATTTATTATTGTTCCGATATTCAGCCCCTCGGCTTCAGAGATAAACTGCAGGTTCTCAACTTCGGCTATGGTCTTTACGACGCCCAACTCTTTTGCCGAAAGACATGTGAGAATATTGGTCTCGCTGCTGTCAGCCAAAGCAATGAAGGCATCCATGTCGGAAATTCCGGCTTCAAGCAGGGCATCGGTATCACGGGCATCGGCATTGATGATATGAGCGTCAGGACAACGTTCAGACAGTCTGAGACATCTGTCCCGGTCTATGTCCATGATCTTGAAATTGAATTCATCGCTAGCCATCGCACACAGGCGTATGGCAATGCGGCTGCCTCCCATTATGAGCACATCGCGTATCTTGCGCTGCTTTTTGCCGCAGAGGTCCACAAGCGAGTCAACATGATCACGACGGGTCATGAAATATACAATGTCATTGCACTGCAACTTGTCAAAACCACCCGGAATAATAGTCTCATGATCTCGCTTTATGGCAGCCACATGGAAATTATGGTCCATCACACCGAGATCCTTAAGCTGCATTCCTACCAACGGCGCATTGTCACGCAGTTTCACCCCAACGAGAATCAACTCGCCGTTATGAAGTTCAAACCAATGGCGCACCCAATTGTGGCGCAATGCCTGAATGGTTTCCATCGCTGCGAGATATTCAGGATAGATCATGTCATCAGCACCGATATGACTGAAGAATTCCCGGTTGACCGGATCTTTGAATTCGTAGTTGTCGATTCGGGCCACTGTCTTTTCGGCACCAAGGCTCTTGGCTATGGCACAGGCCACGATGTTGCGGGTCTCGAAAGGAGTCACTGCGATAAACAGATCGCAACCCTCTACCCCGGCCTGTTTCAGCGTTGTGAATGAGGTAGGCGATCCTCTGAAAGTCAGAAGATTGTAATTGGCATCAAGCATTGCGAGTTTTTCACCGTCGCTGTCAACCACAGTTATATCCTGCTCCTCGTTTGAAAGAAGTTTGGCCAGATGGGTGCCAACCTCTCCGGAGCCTGCTATCACTATTTTCATTCAGTAGGAGTGCTGTCGGTTTGAGTTTTGATATACGATTCCTTTATCGCCTGGAAGATCCCATCTGCGTCAAAGCCACACACATGGTGAAGCTGAGCCGGTGTGCCCTGTGCTATGAATCTGTCAGGGACGCCGAGACGTCTGATATGCTGGGCCGAACCAAGATCTGACAGCATCTCTGTCACTGCACTGCCCAGACCGCCTTCTGAAATGCCGTCTTCAACTGTGATCACCGGACACCCCTTTTCTGCGATTTCACTTACAATTTCGGCATCAAGTGGTTTCACGAAAATCATATCATAGTGAGCCACTCTGATATCCAGTTCCTTCTCGGCTCTCTTGATCGCTTCAGTGACTTCAGATGCTATAGGGCCGGTGCTGAGAACCGCAATGTCATTTCCGTCCCGCAGTTTCTCTCCTTTACCGATCGGCAAAGTCCGCATAGGCTCTTTGACTGACTCTTCAGCCCGTCCGCGCGGATAGCGGATTGCAATCGGCCCGTCAAAATCCTGAGCGGTGAGCATCAGGTGGCGCAGATAGTCAAGATTGCGCGGCGAAGCTATGGTCATGCCGGGGATAGCCCGCAGGTAACTAAGGTCAAAAACTCCGTGATGCGTGGCACCGTCCTCTCCGACCAGACCTGCCCGGTCAAGACAGAAGACCACAGGGAGTCCCTCTATCGCCACGTCATGTATGATGTGGTCAAAGGCTCTCTGCATGAAAGAGGAATAGATAGCCACATAGGGTTTCATTCCCTCTTTGGCAAGACCGCCGGCAAATGTCACAGCATGACCTTCGGAAATGCCTACATCAAAGGTTCTTTCCGGAAAAACCTGCTGAAGCCTGTTCATAGAAGTTCCTGACAGCATTGCCGCGGTCACGCCTACAATCCTGTCATTGGACCGGGCCAGCTCCACAAGCGTGTCGCCGAACACCTGCTGATATTTCGGCGGACGCCCTGCTCCGTCTTTCAGTATCTCTCCGGTTCCGACGTCAAAACGCCCCGGCGCATGCCATGTCGACGGATCTTTTTCTGCCGGTTCATAGCCTTTGCCCTTTATTGTACGGAGATGAAGTATGCGCGGACCCGGAAGATCTTTTATATCTTCAAGCACACTGACCACCGTCTGGAGATCATGACCGTCAAACGGTCCGAAATACCTTATGTTCAGGCCTTCGAAAATATTCTGCTGCTTTGTCAGGAGTGATTTCAGGCTGTTGTTGAAACGCATGATCATTCCTTTGCCTGAGTCAGTCACAAGCTTATGACGACGCAGGAAACGCGAAAAGCGGTAACGCAGATTGTTATATGCCTTCGAAGCTGTCAGATGAGCCAGATAGGTGTTGAGCGAACCGACAGGTCTGTCAATCGACATGTCGTTGTCATTAAGAATGATCAGCAGATTCGAATTCGAATTAGCTGCATTGTTAAGCCCTTCGAATGCAAGTCCTCCGCTGATCGAGGCATCGCCGATGACGGCCACCACATGGCGCGGAGGCACATCTTTCCGGAGCGAACTGGCCACAGCCATACCCAATGCAGCTGAAATAGAGTTGGAGGCATGGCCGGCCGTGAAGGTGTCATATTCGCTTTCTTTCGGATTAGGGAAACCGCTCAGGCCGCCAAGAGTTCGGTTTGTCTCAAAGCGGTCACGACGTCCGGTCAGCAGTTTATGGCCGTAAGCCTGGTGCCCGACATCCCACACAATCCTGTCATAAGGAGTGTTGAACACATAATGCAAGGCTACGGTCAACTCTACCGCTCCCATGCTCGATGCGAAATGTCCGGGATGAGACGCAAGCGAGTTGATCAGAAACGAACGCAGCTCGGCACAGACTTTCGGCAGCTCGTCAACGGGCAACCTGCGCAAGTCGGCCGGCGAATCTATGCCTGACAACAGCGGATAGTCAGCCTTTACTGTTTCGTTTTCCATTCTTGACATATTTTTTATAAAGAGGAACCCAGACCACTATGCCTGAACAGATGACTATAAACGCCACCCAGAGAGTGAACGGCTGTGAAGCTATCACCAGATAACACAGAGCCAGCCACAGAACGGCAATAAAGCCAAAGCGTATTTTAGTCGAGGTATCCATTATAAATTCTTTTTTTTACCACACTGTGCTTGTCGGGGGAAATCAATACCCTGTGTAGCTGTGCGGCGAGAGTTTCTTAAGCTCGTCCTTCACTTCAGGCGAAACCTCAAGAGTGTCGATAAACGCGGCAATGCTTTCGGCTGTCACAGCGCTGTTGGTACGGGTAAGCGCCTTCAGTGTTTCATAAGGCTTCGGATAGCCTTCACGGCGGAGCACAGTCTGGATGGCTTCGGCCACAACGCTCCAGGTATTGTCAAGGTCGGCGTCAATGGCTGCCCGGTTAAGGAGCAGTTTGCCGAGACCTTTCATTGTTGACGCTACTGCAATCAGAGTATGGGCCAGAGGCACACCGATGTTGCGCAGTACAGTCGAGTCGGTAAGATCACGTTGCAGACGTGAAACCGGAAGTTTGGTTGCAAGATGGCCGAATACGGCATTCGCAATGCCGATATTGCCTTCTGAGTTTTCAAAGTCGATCGGATTTACTTTGTGAGGCATGGCCGAAGAGCCTACTTCTCCTTCCTTGATCTTCTGCTTGAAGTATTCCATTGAAATGTACATCCACATGTCACGGTCGAGATCAAGGATTATATTGTTGATGCGGGCCAGAGCATCGAACACAGCCGCAAGATTGTCATAATTGGAAATCTGCGTGGTATATTCCTCACGTTCGATACCAAGTTTTTCGCTCAGGAATTTAGCGCCGAAAGCCCTCCAGTCAATCTCAGGGAAGGCACAAAGATGCGCGTTGAAATTGCCTGTAGCTCCACCGAATTTCCCGGAGATAGCCACCGAATCGAGCGCTTCAAGCTGACGGCGCAGACGATAGCTGAACACTTTGATTTCCTTGCCCAGGCGTGTAGGCGATGCCGGCTGTCCGTGAGTCTTGGCAAGCATGGGTATTTCATACCACTCATCGGCTCTTTCTTCAAGATGCTCGATAAGTTCTACGATGCGCGGGCGATATACTTCTTTGAGCGCATCAGCGATTGACATGGGCACCGAAGTATTGTTGATGTCCTGCGAGGTGAGGCCAAAATGTATATACTCCTTGGTCTTTTCAAGTCCGAGCACATCAAATTTTTCTTTGAGGAAATATTCAACCGCCTTCACATCATGGTTTGTAACACTTTCGATCTCCTTGATGCGAAGAGCGTCTTCAACCGAAAACTGTTCATAGATGGCACGTAACTTACCGAAGACATCAGCGGGCACTGAAGCCAGCGCAGGCAACGGCAGTTCACACAGAGCTATGAAATACTCGATTTCTACTTTAACCCTATAGCGGATAAGCGCATATTCAGAAAAATATTCGTCCAGGCGCTCACATTTTCCGCGATAGCGACCGTCAACCGGCGAAATAGCTGTCAGTTCAGTAAGTTTCATGATTTTTAATAACTATGATTGTCAGTTAAAACGTATTTGCTGCAAAATTACAAAAAAAGCGACATATAACCGAGATTCAGCCCCTACAAAATCATCAGGCCCGACAAATGCCGGAGCCTTGGAGCAGATAAGAGTCTTTCCGAAGCAGAGTAATTGCAGAAGAAGGGATATAAAAAAAGCGGGCCGGAAGCTGTCTCTGTGACAGGATCCGGTCCGCGGTTTAGAGGGGGCGGTTATCTACTTTCCCACTTTCGTAGTATCATCGACGTGGTGAGGTTTAACTTCTCTGTTCGGAATGGGAAGAGGTGGAGCCCTCACGCTAT